>PPYF01188945.1_pt1 | contig 14166 bp, 12 predicted proteins | sample 1559871 | NCBI WGS metagenome assembly PPYF01 (sample SAMN08240021, study PRJNA423297) | Human gut metagenome, whole genome shotgun sequencing project. | reverse complement strand
GCAATCTCGCCGCGGTTGGCAATAACAATTTTATCCAGCATGTTCGCCTCGTTACTCGATGACGACCAGCGGCTCGTCAAATTCTACCGGTTGTCCACTTTCGACCAGAATTGCTTTCACGGTACCGGATTTGTCCGCTTCGATCTGGTTCATCATTTTCATGGCTTCAACGATGCACAGGGTATCGCCCACGTTGACTTTCTGACCCACTTCGATGAACGCTTTTGCGTCCGGGCTTGGGGTGCGGTAGAAAGTACCAACCATCGGGGAACGCTCGATCAGTTTTTTAATCTTACGAATATCCATGAGTGGGTTCCGTACTCTTTGTTTAGTGTGATTGTGACAGGCGTTTCACCGCCGTCTGTAAAGCGTATGCCCCGACAGCTGTATGCATAGCGATAAATTCCAGCAGGCCGGGACGCCGGTCTATTTTGCCCCAGAGTGTCAATGTTAGACTTGACGGACATTGTGCAGCGATCTGCTGCTATCCTCCGGCAAAAAACAAAATATACCTTCGTTGCGCCAATGTCACCTTTTCCGCAGCGCAAAAACTGCGTCAGGGAGGACGAGGTCGCACATTATAACGATTTCGTAGCAATTGGCAGCTAAATACTGGTCTTATCAGGGAAGATAATCAACAGGGATAGATGTGAATGCTAAAGCACGCAAAATTAACCGATTGACAATGCTCAGCATTAAATAGGTTCGAGTGATTAATTTTTAGTCAAACAAAATCAGATTATTCCCCCCATTTTGCAGAAGGTAAACTGTTTTGTCAGGCGGCAGTGCGGCTATCTGATGCTTTCAGAATTTGCCACCTGACAATAAAAAAGCCGATTTGGTAGCAAAATCGGCTTCGGTGAGTTTGCAGTTTTCATCACATACTCCGACAAGCTTTTTCAAGCATGACGGAGGTTGCGTTAATGCAAGGTTTCTACCCAGGGATAAAAGTGACCGTTACGGCGGATGAATATCTGTGTTGTCAGAGGATGGTCATCCTCACGGAAGCATTGTTCTGTTAACTGTCGTAATGCACTGAGATTTGCTGGCTGATCATTGTGGGTGAAAAACAGTTTTCCTCTGGAGGGAACGGTCACTAACAGGTCGCCGCATTCAGGATCGGGTGATTGCACCCAAAGATCGTCAATGAGCATCAGACTGGGCTCATAAGTACCCCCTGCGGAGATAACGGCAACTTTTCCATCGTTTGCGCCTGTATCAACGATTTCAGCCGTAACTTCCGGCAATATTTGCTTCAAATTACTGATGGCTTTTTCGCGGTCAATGGTCACTTCGTAGCGCATCAGATAGCGCATGGTTTCGCTACCATCTTCAGCAAACAAGATAATTAACTCATCGTTAAAGTCTTCCCAGGCAAAATCCAGCGAGGCGTTGAGGACCTCTGGATCAGACTCATACTGGCTAAGCTGTTGGCGAACGGTATCCAGCCAGGCTTTTTCTTTAATCACCGGAACAATACAGCGCCCGGTCGGCTGGTCAGTCGAAATCATGACTTTCCAGTTTGGATGATGTTGTACAACTTCCTGACCAAGATGTTCGACGAAAGCTGTCCGGCTAACCGCTTTTCCCGTTAACCGATTGAATAATGATTTCAAAATGAGTTCCCTCTCTTATTATTCCTTGCTAAATGGTTAGTTAACCTTCACCAGCGTGCGACCCTGGATCTGGTTATTAATGATGGCCTCGGCAAACTTCGGTGCCTCTGCCAGAGATATCTCTTTTGCCGCCTGGGTATAGAATGATTCCGGTAAATCGGCGACCAGTCGCTGCCAGGCTTGTGCGCGGCGTTCTGGTGGCGTCATTACTGAATCCACCCCTTGCAAACGGACATTACGCAGAATAAATGGCATGACCGTGGTTGGCAGAGTAAAACCACCCGCCAGACCACAGGCCGCCACGCAGCCGCCGTAATTCATTTGCGCCAGCACTTTTGCCAGCACTTTGTCGCCAACGGTGTCAATTGCCCCAGCCCAGACTTGTTTTTCCAGAGGACGGGATTCGGCAAACTCATCACGAGGGAGAACACGGCTAGCACCTAAACTTTTCAGATATTCATGGGTACTTTCGCGACCGGAAACGGCAACGACCTGATAACCCAACTTATGCAGCAGCGCCACGGCGGTACTGCCGACGCCACCACTGGCACCCGTCACGACAATCTCCCCGTCCTGCGGGCGAACACCGGCATCTTCCAGCGCCATCACACACAGCATGGCGGTAAAACCGGCAGTACCGATAATCATTGCTTTACGCGCGTCCAGCCCTTGCGGCATGGCAACCAGCCAGTCACCTTTCACTCGCGCCTGCTCCGCCAGCCCACCCCAGTGGTTTTCACCAACGCCCCAGCCAGTGAGTAACACCTCCTGACCGGCATGAAAACGCGGATCTTCGCTGGTGCGTACAGTTCCGGCAAAATCGATCCCAGGAATCATCGGAAAATTACGGATGATTTTTCCCTTACCGGTAATCGCCAGCGCATCTTTATAGTTCAGGCTCGACCAGTGAACATCGACCGTGACATCGCCCTCCGGCAGGCGACTTTCGTCCAGAGTCTGTACTGATGCGAGAGTTTTGCCGTCCTGCTGTTCTAAAAGTAACGCCTGCATAAGTGGTCCTCATGTGCATGATGGATTGGAAAATAATTTCTGAAGACTATACTCGCTAATGGAAAAGCAAAGCCGATGAAGCGCAATAAATTGCGAGATAAATCTGATTTGCTAGTATGCCCGCTTCCTCACTATCGGAGTTAACACAAGGATGAGATTAACGACGAAATTTTCGGCCTTTGTTACGCTGCTCACCGGGTTAACAATTTTTGTGACTTTGCTGGGCTGTTCGCTAAGTTTCTACAACGCCATTCAGTATAAGTTTAGTCATCGCGTTCAGGCGGTGGCGACGGCGATTGATACCCACCTTGTGTCGAATGACTTCAGCGTATTAAGGCCACAAATTACCGAATTAATGATGTCGGCAGATATCGTTCGTGTAGACCTGCTCCATGGTGATAAACAGGTTTATACCCTGGCCAGAAATGGTAGTTATCGTCCAGTTGGCTCCAGCGATCTGTTTCGCGAACTGAGCGTTCCGTTGATAAAGCATCCGGGGATGTCGTTGCGTCTGGTTTATCAGGATCCGATGGGCAACTATTTCCATTCGTTGATGACCACCGCGCCGCTCACGGGGGCGATTGGCTTTATCATTGTTATGCTCTTCCTGGCGGTACGCTGGTTACAACGGCAACTTGCCGGGCAAGAATTGCTGGAAACCCGGGCTACTCGTATCTTAAACGGTGAGCGTGGCTCTAATGTGTTGGGAACCATCTATGAATGGCCGCCCAGAACCAGCAGTGCGCTGGATACGCTGCTTCGTGAAATTCAGAACGCACGCGAACAACACAGCCGTCTTGATACGCTGATCCGCTCTTATGCCGCCCAGGACGTGAAAACCGGCCTCAATAACCGACTCTTTTTCGATAATCAGTTAGCAACGTTACTGGAAGATCAGGAGAAAGTAGGTACCCACGGGATCGTGATGATGATTCGTCTGCCGGATTTCAATATGTTGAGCGATACCTGGGGGGACAGCCAGGTTGAAGAACAGTTCTTCACTCTGACGAATCTGCTGTCGACATTTATGATGCGCTACCCTGGCGCACTGCTGGCGCGTTACCACCGCAGTGATTTTGCTGCGCTGTTACCGCACCGGACGTTAAAAGAGGCAGAGAGCATCGCCGGTCAGTTAATCAAAGCCGTTGATACCTTGCCGAACAATAAAATGCTCGATCGCGACGATATGATCCACATTGGTATCTGCGCCTGGCGTAGTGGTCAGGATACCGAGCAGGTAATGGAACATGCAGAGTCTGCCACGCGTAATGCGGGATTGCAGGGCGGCAATAGCTGGGCTATTTACGATGACTCGTTGCCTGAAAAAGGACGCGGTAATGTTCGCTGGCGTACGCTTATCGAGCAAATGCTCAGTCGCGGCGGCCCGCGCCTTTATCAAAAACCGGCGGTTACTCGCGAAGGTCAGGTTCATCATCGCGAACTCATGTGCCGCATCTTCGATGGTAATGAAGAGGTTAGCTCGGCGGAGTATATGCCGATGGTCTTGCAGTTTGGCTTATCGGAAGAGTATGACCGTCTGCAAATCAGCCGTCTTATTCCACTATTGCGTTACTGGCCAGAGGAAAATCTGGCGATTCAGGTTACCGTTGAGTCGCTGATTCGCCCGCGTTTTCAGCGTTGGCTGCGCGATACGTTAATGCAATGTGAAAAATCACAACGAAAACGCATAATTATTGAACTTGCAGAGGCCGATGTAGGTCAACATATCAGTCGTTTACAACCTGTTATTCGTTTAGTGAATGCTTTAGGGGTACGGGTAGCCGTCAACCAGGCTGGTTTGACGCTGGTAAGTACCAGTTGGATCAAAGAACTTAATGTTGAGTTACTCAAGCTCCATCCGGGGCTGGTCAGAAACATTGAGAAGCGAACGGAGAACCAGCTGCTGGTTCAAAGCCTGGTGGAAGCCTGCTCCGGGACCAGCACCCAGGTTTACGCCACCGGCGTGCGTTCGCGAAGCGAGTGGCAGACCCTGATTCAGCGCGGTGTTACAGGCGGGCAAGGGGATTTTTTGAACTGCACTAATTTTCACCGTAGCAGATGATTTTTGCGCCTTGTCGCTGCTGCGTGTGGTTGGTAAAGTAAGCGGATTTTCTTTTCCGCCCCAGCTTTCAGGATTATCCCTTAGTATGTTGAAAAAATTTCGTGGCATGTTTTCCAATGACTTGTCCATTGACCTGGGTACTGCGAATACCCTCATTTATGTAAAAGGACAAGGCATCGTATTGAATGAGCCTTCCGTGGTGGCCATTCGTCAGGATCGTGCCGGTTCACCGAAAAGCGTAGCTGCAGTAGGTCATGACGCGAAGCAGATGCTGGGCCGTACGCCGGGCAATATTGCTGCCATTCGCCCAATGAAAGACGGCGTTATCGCCGACTTCTTCGTGACTGAAAAAATGCTCCAGCACTTCATCAAACAAGTGCACAGCAACAGCTTTATGCGTCCAAGCCCGCGCGTTCTGGTTTGTGTGCCGGTTGGCGCGACCCAGGTTGAACGCCGCGCAATTCGTGAATCCGCGCAGGGCGCTGGTGCCCGTGAAGTCTTCCTGATTGAAGAACCGATGGCTGCCGCAATTGGTGCTGGCCTGCCGGTTTCTGAAGCGACCGGTTCTATGGTGGTTGATATCGGTGGTGGTACCACTGAAGTTGCTGTTATCTCCTTGAACGGTGTGGTTTACTCCTCTTCTGTGCGCATTGGTGGTGACCGTTTCGACGAAGCTATCATCAACTATGTGCGTCGTAATTACGGTTCTCTGATCGGTGAAGCCACCGCAGAACGTATCAAGCACGAAATCGGTTCGGCTTATCCGGGCGATGAAGTCCGTGAAATCGAAGTTCGTGGCCGTAACCTGGCAGAAGGTGTTCCACGCGGTTTTACCCTGAACTCCAATGAAATCCTCGAAGCACTGCAGGAACCGCTGACCGGTATTGTGAGCGCGGTAATGGTTGCACTGGAACAGTGCCCGCCGGAACTGGCTTCCGACATCTCCGAGCGCGGCATGGTGCTCACCGGTGGTGGCGCACTGCTGCGTAACCTTGACCGTTTGTTAATGGAAGAAACCGGCATTCCAGTCGTTGTTGCTGAAGACCCGCTGACCTGTGTGGCGCGCGGTGGCGGCAAAGCGCTGGAAATGATCGACATGCACGGCGGCGACCTGTTCAGCGAAGAGTAATCGGATGCAGGCAGGGGAAGTGTCTGTTTACCCTGCCTGGTCTGATACGAGAATACGCATAACTTATGAAGCCAATTTTTAGCCGTGGCCCGTCGCTACAGATTCGCCTTATTCTGGCGGTGCTGGTGGCGCTCGGCATTATTATTGCCGACAGCCGCCTGGGGACGTTCAGTCAAATCCGTACTTATATGGATACCGCCGTCAGTCCTTTCTACTTTGTTTCCAATGCTCCTCGTGAATTGCTGGATGGCGTATCGCAGACGCTGGCCTCGCGTGACCAATTAGAACTTGAAAACCGGGCGTTACGTCAGGAACTGTTGCTGAAAAACAGTGAACTGCTGATGCTTGGACAATACAAACAGGAGAACGCGCGTCTGCGCGAGCTGCTGGGTTCCCCGCTGCGTCAGGATGAGCAGAAAATGGTGACTCAGGTTATCTCCACGGTTAACGATCCTTATAGCGATCAAGTTGTTATCGATAAAGGTAGCGTTAATGGCGTTTATGAAGGCCAGCCGGTCATCAGCGACAAAGGTGTTGTTGGTCAGGTGGTGGCCGTCGCTAAACTGACCAGTCGCGTGCTGCTGATTTGTGATGCGACCCACGCGCTGCCAATCCAGGTGCTGCGCAACGATATCCGCGTAATTGCAGCCGGTAACGGTTGTACGGATGATTTGCAGCTTGAGCATCTGCCGGCGAATACGGATATTCGTGTTGGTGATGTGCTGGTGACTTCCGGTCTGGGCGGTCGTTTCCCGGAAGGCTATCCGGTCGCGGTTGTCTCTTCCGTAAAACTCGATACCCAGCGCGCTTATACTGTGATTCAGGCGCGTCCGACTGCAGGGCTGCAACGTTTGCGTTATCTGCTGCTGCTGTGGGGGGCAGATCGTAACGGCGCTAACCCGATGACGCCGGAAGAGGTGCATCGTGTTGCTAATGAACGTCTGATGCAGATGATGCCGCAGGTATTGCCTTCGCCAGACGCGATGGGGCCAAAGTTACCTGAACCGGCAACGGGGATCGCTCAGCCGACTCCGCAGCAACCGGCGACAGGAAATGCAGCTACTGCGCCTGCTGCGCCGACACAGCCTGCTGCTAATCGCTCTCCACAAAGGGCTACGCCGCCGCAAAGTGGTGCTCAACCGCCTGCGCGTGCGCCGGGAGGGCAATAGTGGCGAGCTATCGTAGCCAGGGACGCTGGGTAATCTGGCTCTCTTTCCTCATTGCGCTGTTGCTGCAAATCATGCCCTGGCCGGATAACCTGATTGTTTTCCGGCCAAACTGGGTGTTACTCATCTTGTTGTATTGGATCCTGGCCTTGCCTCATCGCGTAAATGTGGGCACAGGTTTTGTGATGGGTGCCATACTGGATCTGATCAGCGGCTCGACGCTTGGCGTACGCGTATTGGCGATGAGCATCATTGCTTACCTGGTGGCGCTGAAATACCAGCTTTTCCGCAACCTCGCATTATGGCAGCAGGCGCTGGTCGTCATGTTGCTTTCGCTGGTGGTGGATATTATTGTTTTCTGGGCAGAGTTTTTAGTGATTAACGTCTCTTTCAGACCGGAAGTGTTCTGGAGTAGTGTAGTCAATGGGGTGCTCTGGCCGTGGATTTTCTTGCTGATGCGCAAAGTCCGTCAGCAGTTTGCAGTGCAATAAAGGTTTCTATGACTTCTCTGTATTTAGCTTCCGGTTCTCCGCGTCGTCAGGAGTTACTTGCGCAACTTGGCGTGACCTTTGAACGTATTGTTACGGGCATTGAGGAGCAGCGTCAGCCGCAGGAGAGCGCGCAGCAGTATGTTGTGCGTCTGGCGCGCGAGAAAGCACGGGCAGGTGTCGCGCAAACGGCGAAGGATCTCCCGGTGCTGGGTGCGGATACTATCGTTATCCTGAACGGAGAAGTGCTGGAGAAACCGCGCGACGCAGAGCATGCGGCGCAGATGTTGCGCAAATTATCGGGTCAGACCCATCAGGTGATGACAGCAGTGGCGTTGGCCGACAGCCAGCACATTCTCGATTGCCTGGTGGTCACCGATGTGACTTTCAGAACGTTAACAGACGAAGACATCGCGGGCTATGTCGCCAGCGATGAACCGTTAGATAAAGCAGGTGCATACGGTATTCAGGGGCTGGGTGGCTGTTTTGTCAGGAAGATAAATGGCAGCTATCACGCCGTAGTCGGCTTACCGCTGGTTGAAACGTATGAATTATTAAGTAATTTTAACGCACTGCGTGAGAAAAGGGATAAACATGACGGCTGAATTGTTAGTAAACGTAACGCCTTCGGAAACGCGAGTGGCGTATATTGATGGCGGTATTCTGCAGGAAATTCATATTGAACGTGAGGCGCGACGCGGAATAGTAGGCAATATCTACAAGGGTCGTGTAAGTCGTGTACTTCCGGGTATGCAGGCGGCTTTTGTAGATATTGGGCTGGATAAAGCCGCGTTTCTTCATGCATCCGACATCATGCCGCACACCGAATGTGTGGCGGGTGAAGAACAAAAGCAATTCACGGTGCGCGACATCTCGGAACTGGTTCGTCAGGGGCAAGATCTGATGGTGCAGGTGGTGAAAGATCCGCTTGGCACTAAAGGTGCGCGCCTGACCACCGATATCACGCTCCCTTCTCGCTATCTGGTGTTTATGCCAGGGGCTTCTCACGTTGGGGTTTCCCAACGTATTGAAAGCGAATCAGAACGTGAACGCCTGAAAAAAGTGGTCGCAGAGTATTGCGACGAGCAGGGCGGGTTTATCATCCGTACCGCAGCGGAAGGGGTTGGCGAGGCTGAACTGGCCTCCGATGCCGCTTATCTGAAACGCGTCTGGACCAAAGTTATGGAGCGTAAAAAACGCCCGCAGACCCGTTATCAGCTGTACGGCGAACTGGCGCTGGCGCAGCGTGTTCTGCGTGATTTCGCCGATGCCGAACTGGACCGCATTCGCGTTGACTCACGCCTGACTTACGAAGCGTTACTTGAGTTCACCTCGGAGTACATTCCCGAGATGACAAGCAAGCTGGAGCATTACACAGGACGCCAGCCGATTTTCGATCTCTTTGATGTCGAAAACGAAATCCAGCGAGCGCTGGAACGCAAAGTAGAACTGAAATCCGGTGGTTATCTCATTATCGACCAGACCGAAGCGATGACCACCGTGGACATCAATACCGGAGCGTTTGTCGGTCATCGCAATCTGGACGACACCATTTTCAATACCAATATTGAAGCGACGCAGGCTATCGCTCGCCAGTTACGGTTGCGTAATCTGGGCGGGATTATCATTATTGATTTCATCGATATGAATAATGAAGATCACCGCCGCCGAGTGCTGCACTCGCTGGAGCAGGCGTTGAGCAAAGACCGGGTGAAAACCAGCGTTAATGGTTTTTCGGCGCTGGGGCTGGTGGAGATGACGCGTAAACGCACCCGCGAAAGCATTGAGCACGTACTGTGTAACGAATGCCCAACCTGCCACGGTCGCGGAACGGTGAAAACCGTGGAAACGGTATGCTATGAAATCATGCGCGAGATTGTTCGTGTCCACCATGCTTACGACTCCGACCGTTTCCTGGTCTATGCTTCTCCGGCAGTAGCTGAAGCCTTGAAAGGCGAAGAGTCACACTCGCTGGCGGAAGTGGAAATTTTCGTTGGCAAACAGGTTAAAGTACAAATTGAACCGCTCTATAACCAGGAGCAGTTTGACGTCGTAATGATGTAAACAGATGCTGGGCCGCCATCCGGCAAAGGGTTTTTGAGTCACATTTTTAGCAGACAAGGAGTGACGGGTGAGGCGATTGCCGGGGATTTTACTGCTTACTGGAGCCGCGCTCGTTGTGATCGCTGCCCTGCTGGTTAGCGGCCTGCGTATTGCTTTACCGCATCTTGACGCCTGGCGTCCGGAAATCCTCAACAAAATAGAATCCGCGACTGGCATGCCGGTAGAAGCCAGTCAGCTCTCAGCCAGCTGGCAGAATTTTGGCCCGACGCTTGAAGCACACGACATCCGTGCAGAACTAAAAGATGGCGGCGAATTTTCGGTTAAACGCGTTACTCTGGCGCTGGATGTCTGGCAGAGCCTGTTACATATGCGCTGGCAGTTTCGCGACCTCACTTTCTGGCAGCTGCGCTTTCGCACCAACACTCCTATCACCAGCGGTGGTAGTGATGACAGTCTGGAAGCCAGTCACATCAGCGATCTGTTTCTTCGTCAATTTGACCATTTCGATCTTCGCGACAGTGAAGTCAGTTTCCTGACGCCATCCGGTCAGCGCGCCGAGCTGGCGATCCCACAACTCACCTGGCTGAACGATCCACGTCGACACCGTGCGGAAGGCCTGGTAAGCCTCTCCAGCCTTACCGGACAGCACGGCGTGATGCAGGTGCGCATGGATTTGCGCGATGATGAGGGGTTGTTAAGCAATGGTCGCGTCTGGCTCCAGGCGGATGACATCGACCTGAAGCCGTGGCTCGGTAAATGGATGCAGGACAATATTGCGCTGGAAACGGCACAGTTCTCCCTTGAAGGCTGGATGACGATCGACAAAGGCGATGTAACCGGCGGTGACGTCTGGCTGAAACAGGGCGGTGCCAGCTGGTTGGGCGAGAAGCAAACGCATACGCTGTCGGTGGATAATCTGACCGCGCATATTACGCGTGAAAATCCGGGCTGGCAGTTCTCTATTCCCGATACACGGATCACGATGGACGGCAAACCCTGGCCGAGCGGAGCATTGACGCTGGCCTGGATACCGGAACAGGACGTTGGCGGCAAAGACAATAAACGCAGTGACGAACTCCGGATTCGCGCCAGTAATCTGGAGCTGGCAGGCCTGGAGGGCATACGCCCGCTGGCCGCGAAACTTTCACCTGCACTGGGTGATGTTTGGCGCTCCACACAACCGAGCGGCAAGATTAACACTCTGGCGCTGGATATCCCGCTTCAGGCGGCAGACAAGACCCGTTTTCAGGCATCGTGGAGCGATCTGGCCTGGAAGCAATGGAAATTATTACCGGGTGCGGAACACTTCTCCGGGACGCTTTCCGGCAGCGTTGAAAATGGTTTGCTTACCGCGTCGATGAAGCAGGCAAAGATGCCTTACGAAACGGTATTCCGTGCGCCACTAGAAATCGCCGACGGCCAGGCAACTATAAGCTGGCTGAACAATAACAAAGGTTTCCAGCTGGATGGGCGTAATATTGACGTTAAAGCCAAAGCCGTCCATGCGCGCGGCGGTTTTCGTTACCTGCAACCTGCTAACGATGAACCCTGGCTGGGTATTCTGGCTGGCATCAGTACCGATGATGGTTCACAAGCCTGGCGCTATTTCCCGGAAAACTTGATGGGTAAAGACCTGGTTGATTACTTAAGTGGCGCGATTCAGGGCGGTGAAGCGGATAACGCGACGCTGGTTTATGGTGGCAATCCGCAACTCTTCCCCTATAAACACAACGAAGGTCAGTTTGAAGTGCTGGTGCCGCTGCGCAACGCGAAGTTTGCCTTCCAGCCGGACTGGCCTGCATTAACTAACCTTGATATTGAACTGGACTTTATTAACGACGGTTTATGGATGAAAACCGATGGCGTTAATCTGGGCGGCGTGCGCGCGAGTAATCTTACCGCAGTGATCCCTGACTACTCAAAAGAAAAACTGCTGATTGACGCTGACATTAAAGGTCCGGGTAAAGCCGTTGGCCCTTACTTTGATGAGACACCGCTGAAAGATTCTCTGGGTGCGACCCTGCAAGAACTCCAGCTCGACGGCGATGTGAATGCTCGCTTACATCTTGATATCCCGCTGAACGGCGAGCTGGTAACCGCGAAAGGTGAAGTGACGCTGCGTAATAACAGTCTGTTTATCAAACCACTCGCCAGCACATTTCAATAGCCGCTGGTTGCTCGGTCAAAAGCTGACGCTCGACCGTGCTATTTGGGCGGCAGACAGTAAAACGCTCCCGCCGTTGCCGGAACAAAGTGGTGTTGAACTCAATATGCCGCCGATGAATGGTGCCGAGTGGCTGGCCCTGTTTCAGAAAGGTGCGGCGGAGAGTGTCGGTGGTGCAGCGAGTTTCCCACAACACATAACGTTACGTACGCCTATGTTGTCGCTGGGAAATCAGCAATGGAATAACCTGAGTATTGTTTCGCAACCGACGGCAAATGGCACCCAGGTTGAGGCGCAAGGGCGTGAAATCAACGCCACGCTGGCGATGCGTAATAACGCGCCGTGGCTGGCGAATATCAAATATCTTTATTACAACCCGAGCGTGGCGAAAACTCGTGGTGATTCAACGCCGTCATCACCTTTCCCGACAACGGAGCGCATTAACTTCCGTGGCTGGCCGGACGCACAAATACGATGCGCAGAGTGCTGGTTCTGGGGGCAAAAATTCGGTCGTATTGACAGTGATCTCACCATTTCTGGCGATACATTAACGCTGACCAATGGACTGATTGATACTGGTTTCTCGCGGCTTACTGCCGATGGTGAATGGGTTAATAATCCGGGGAATGAACGTACCTCGCTGAAAGGAAAACTGCGCGGGCAGAAAATTGATGCCGCCGCAGAATTTTTTGGTGTCACGACGCCCATACGGCAGTCGTCATTTAATGTGGATTACGATTTACACTGGCGTAAAGCACCGTGGCAGCCAGATGAGGCGACGTTGAATGGCATCATTCATACTCAACTGGGTAAAGGCGAAATTACCGAAATCAATACCGGACATGCCGGGCAATTGCTGCGCTTATTGAGCGTAGATGCCCTGATGCGTAAGCTGCGTTTTGATTTCAGAGACACTTTTGGCGAAGGGTTCTATTTTGACTCCATTCGCAGCACCGCGTGGATTAAAGACGGCGTTATGCACACCGACGACACGCTGGTGGATGGCCTGGAGGCGGATATCGCCATGAAAGGGTCGGTAAATCTGGTACGTCGCGACCTGAATATGGAAGCGGTTGTCGCACCAGAGATTTCTGCGACGGTGGGCGTGGCTGCGGCTTTTGCGGTTAACCCCATTGTTGGCGCGGCAGTGTTTGCCGCCAGTAAAGTGCTGGGTGATGCGACGCTGTGCGTCTTATCAGGCCTACAAACGGAACATAACCGTAGGTCGGATAAGGCGTTTACGCCGCATCCGACAGCCGTTGCCTGATGCGACGCTGTGCGTCTTATCAGGCCTACAAACCGGAACATAACCGTAGGCTGGATAGGGCGTTCACGCCGCATCCGGCAGCCGTAAAAAATCCTCTACTGCAGTAACTAACGAGTAGCAAAAACGATGAGTCTTAACCTGGTAAGTGAACAATTGCTAGCGGCGAACGGCCTGAAACATCAGGACTTGTTCGCGATCCTCGGTCAACTGGCCGAACGTCGCCTTGATTATGGCGATCTCTATTTTCAGTCGAGCTATCACGAATCCTGGGTTTTAGAAGACCGCATTATTAAAGATGGTTCTTACAACATCGATCAGGGCGTTGGTGTGCGTGCAATCAGCGGTGAAAAAACCGGATTTGCTTACGCTGACCAAATCAGCCTGCTGGCGCTGGAAGACGGCGAAGTCCGTGCGGATGCATGGGCAAAAGAAGCAGTGCGTATGGCGCTGGTCAATCTTTCTGCCGTTGCTGCACCAGCGGGCACCATGCCGGTAGTACTTGGCGCAGGTTGGCCGGGCGTGCTGTTGCATGAAGCGGTTGGTCACGGTCTGGAAGGCGACTTCAACCGCCGTGGCACTTCAGTATTTAGTGGACAGGTCGGGGAGCTGGTGGCTTCAGAACTGTGTACCGTGGTTGATGATGGCACGATGGTCGATCGCCGAGGTTCGGTGGCGATTGATGACGAAGGTACGCCAGGCCAGTACAACGTGCTGATTGAGAACGGCATTCTGAAAGGCTACATGCAGGATAAACTCAACGCGCGTTTGATGGGGATGACGCCGACTGGCAACGGTCGCCGTGAATCCTACGCCCATCTGCCCATGCCGCGTATGACCAACACCTATATGCTGCCGGGTAAATCGACCCCGCAGGAAATTATTGAATCCGTTGAGTACGGTATCTATGCACCGAACTTTGGTGGCGGTCAGGTGGATATCACCTCCGGCAAATTCGTTTTCTCCACTTCAGAAGCATATCTGATTGAAAACGGTAAAGTAACGAAGCCGGTGAAAGGCGCAACGTTGATTGGTTCCGGTATCGAAACCATGCAGCAGATTTCGATGGTTGGCAACGACCTGAAACTGGATAACGGCGTGGGTGTCTGCGGTAAAGAAGGGCAAAGTTTGCCGGTTGGCGTGGGCCAGCCAACGTTGAAAGTCGATAACCTGACTGTTGGCGGTACTGCGTAATAATTTCA
>PPYF01545503.1_pt1 | contig 14169 bp, 10 predicted proteins | sample 1559871 | NCBI WGS metagenome assembly PPYF01 (sample SAMN08240021, study PRJNA423297) | Human gut metagenome, whole genome shotgun sequencing project. | reverse complement strand
TACTCAAAAAGCCATAGCCTCCGTTCTTTCCTCTCTTGACGATAAAATCGAACTGAACCGCCGGATAAATGATAATTTAATTCCAACCTATTATGCCTAATACGTTCCATTTCACAGAAGATTCATACGAGCAATCAATACTCTCCTTGTTCAAGGAGATGGGCTATGAATATCATTATGGTCCGGAACTCGAAGCTGACACCAGTCGGGAACTCACAGATGCTACCATACCGGGAGCATTGCGCAAAGCAATGTTGGTTATTAACGGAACGGATAAAGCCCCTGCCGTAGATGAAGCTATCCGCCAAATACGCGAACTGTTCAACCAACCTTTGGTTAGTGCAAACGTTACTTTTACCGAGTGGCTGCAAAACGGTTTGGATGTTACGTTCAAGGCAGCCCAAGGCACACTGCGTAGTGACCATATCAGGATAATAGACACTGCCAATATTGACAACAACTCTTTTGTGGTTGCTAACCAATGGACGGTTGTAAACGGCAAATCCACCAAACGTGCCGACATTGTGGTGTTCATTAACGGTCTGCCTATCTCTGTCATTGAATTGAAGTCTCCTTCGCGTGAAGTAACCAATTCGGAGGAAGCCCATCAACAATTGCAGAATTATATGCGCATTGTTCCGCAACTCTTTACCGCTTGCCAAATGCTTGTGATAAGCGACATGGCAGACACTCGGGTAGGCACAATTACCGCACCGCTCGACCGATATATGGAGTGGAAAACCACGGACGGAAGTTATGAAAGTACGGCATTTGCCGACTTTGAAACTTTCTTTAATGGCATCTTCACAAAGCACCGGTTTATTGATATTATTACTGATTTCACTCTTATAATGGGAGTGGATAAAAAAGCACGCATTCTTGCCGGCTACCATCAATATTTTGCCGTAAAGAAAGCACTTGAGTGTACCAAGCAAGCCTTGCAGCGCAATGACGGGAAAATCGGTGTGTTTTGGCATACACAAGGTTCGGGCAAAAGCCTTTCGATGGTATTCTATGCCCACCAACTTCTGAAAAACTTGCTTAGCGCAACTTTGCTTGTGCTCACCGACCGTCTTGATTTGAACGACCAATTGCATAGTACTTTTGCGGCTTGCAGTGACTACCTGCGTCAGAAGCCAGTTAAGGCTACCGATGGAGAGCACCTTTATGAATTACTCGAAAAGCGTAAAAGCCACGGTATCATCTTTGCCAATATCCAAAAGTTCAAAGACCGAGAGAAACTTATCACCAACCGTACTGATGTGATTGTGATTAGTGATGAAGCCCACCGTACACAATCAAACACTAAAACCAAGGTTGATACGGAAACTGGAGAGTTAAAACTCGGCTTTGCCGCTATCGTGCGTAAACTTCTGCCAAATGCCGCATTCATTGGCTTCACGGGCACTCCCATTGAGCAGGACGACAACGATACAAGAGAGGTCTTCGGTAACTATATCGACATTTACGATATGACCCAAGCCGTGGAAGACGGTGCAACCGTTCCTGTTTATTACGAGAGCCGATTGCTTAAATTGGACTTAGACGATGATACGCTTCGATTGCTGGATAACGAGTACGACAAACTTGCGGAAGAAGGAGCAGAGGAACAAGACATTAAACGCTCCAAAGATGAAAACGCACGGCTTCATGCCTTGCTTTCAGCACCGCAAACTATTGATACGCTTTGCGTGGACATCATAGACCACTACGAAAACAACCGTGCCGACTTACTTACGGGTAAGGCTATGATTGTGGCGATTGACCGTGCTACCGGAATAGACATTTACAAAAAGCTAATAGAACTTCGTCCCGGGTGGAAAGATATTATCGGTGTAGTAATGACGCAAGGCAATCAAGACCCCGTGGAATGGAATGACATTATCGGGTCGAGTGCGCGAAAAGAGGAATTGGCCCGTCAGTTCAAGGATAACAACTCACCGCTAAAAATTGCTATTGTAGTAGATATGTGGCTTACGGGCTTTGATGTGCCCTCACTCGCCACTATGTACGTTTACAAGCCGATGAAAGGACATAACCTTATGCAGGCTATCGCTCGTGTAAACCGAGTGTTCCCTGAAAAAAGCGGAGGTTTGGTGGTGGATTATATCGGCATTGCCAAGGCTCTAAAAAAGGCTATGCACGACTATACTGGGCGCGACAAGAAACGCTTTGGAGATCCGAATATCAAAACAACCGCTTATCAACAATTTGTTGCAGCCCTCAAGCGTTGCTGTGAATGTATGGGAAACTATGATTATTCCGCTTTTTCCGATTGTTCCAATCTGCAACGTGCCACCCTTATTAGGGGTGGTGTGAACATATTACTCGACAAGAATAATCTGGTTTCGTCTGAACCGACCACCCAAACCGATGAAAACGGTAATATCCTATTGGTGGATGCTGTTTCAAGCGAAGCGCAGAAAGTCTTTATGGAGGAAAGTAAACGCTTGACACAAGCAGCTTCACTTTGCCGTAGTTTGCTAACACCTGCCGAACGCTACGAAGAAGCCTACTTTGAAGCTGTAAGAACACTGCTTTTGCGCCTTTCAGGAAACAAACAGATTACCCGTAAAATCATAGACGAGCGTATTACGCAGTTGCTCAAAGTGGCAATCAAGGCAGACGGTGTGGTGGAAATACTTAACACAAAAGGGTCTGAATTTTCTCTTTTCGATGAAAATTTCTTGAAAGAAGTTGCCGAGATGAAAGAGAAGAACTTTGCACTCGAATTGCTCAAACGCTTACTTGAAGAACATATCAAGAAGTACGCAAAAAAGAGGATGGTAGAAGCCGAAAAGTTCAGTGAAATGCTCGATGCCCGACTTGCAGAATACTTGCGCGGCTTGATTTCCAACGAGGAAGTCATTAAAGAATTGCTTAAAATGGCGCAGGAACTGAAGGCGAATGCAGAACAAGCGTCTGAATTAGGGCTGACTGAAGAAGAACAAGCGTTTTACGATGCCTTGACAAAACCACAAGCTGTAAGGGATTTTTACGAAAATGACCAACTTGTTGCGATGGCAAAGGAACTGACCGAAACCTTACGCAGTAGCAAAACGATTGATTGGCGACAAAAAGAATCGGCTCGTGCCAAAATGCGCTCAATGGTGAAACGGTTGCTCAAAAAGTACAAATATCCACCTGAAGAACAAGAGGTGGCTCTTGAAACTGTTATTCGTCAATGTGAGCTTTATGTAGATTCGGATGATGAAAGTTAGCTATAGGATTTTTACATCCTATCCATTTGTTATTTTTTTTGATTATGCATTGTCTTAGTAAAAATACGTTATGAGCAGAGGATTACCTTCAAAAGTTAAATTATGCTTGGATAAAGCGTTGGATTCTGCCTTGTTATCGGTTGAAACATATAATAAGCCTGCCGTGAAATTTAAATCAGGCGGGTACATTGTTTTAATGTGTATCGCATGGACATCATTATTTCATGCAATTTTTTTCAAAAGAGGGATAAAACCATTTTATCGAGAAAAAAATAAAGTGCGATTTAAAAGAGTTGATGGAGAGATTCAATTTTGGGAATTAGCCACATGTGTAAAAGAATATTTCAAAGGAGAGGATTGTGCAATAAGAAAAAACATCGAACTCTTTATTCCATTAAGAAATAAATTAGAACATAAATTTTTGCCAGAACTGGATGCTAATATTTTCGCAGAGTGCCAAGCTCTATTGCTAAATTTTGATAAGATTGTAGAGAAAGAATTTGGTGAAGATTATTGTTTAAGAGAGTCTTTGTCTTTCGCATTACAATTGTTTCCCTCTTCAAGAACTTTAGCGATGGGGATAAAAGAGAGCAAAGATGCTCAAAAGATTACTCGATTTATTGATAAATATAGAGCGTCAATAAGTACAGATATTATGCAGAGTGGAGAGTATTCTTTTAAAGCTTTTTTAATTCAAGTCGCTAACCATAAGTCAGCAGACGCTCTTCCTGTCCAGTTCTTCCCATATGATAAATTGACAGACGATGAAAAGAAGAAAGTTGAGCGAATCGCAGGATTAATCAAGGAAAAACATATTCCAGTTGTTAATAAGGGGACATTAAAACCTGCCTCCGTAATACAACAAGTTCAGGAACGGTTAGGTAACCCTAAGATTGTAAGAGGGAAAAAACAAGTTGACAAATTTAATTCTGATACCCATACGAGGTGTTGGAAAAAATATGAAGTTCGCCCAGAAAGAAATTCGGATAACCCTGAAAAAACAAAGCCGGAATACTGTCTATATGATGAGCCGAATAATAGTTATCTGTATACAGAAAGTTGGGTTGAATTTTTAGTCAAAAAGATGCAAGACGATAATGAATATCAGTCTTTATTCAAGTAATTAAAGGGAAGGGTATCCCCTTTAATTACTTAGTTGATTTTTTATAGATTATGACTTTTATCTTCTCATAGAAAAGCCTCTCTTTTGCTGTTGTTCGTAATCCCCCTTCACCACGTTATCGACTTCCTGTCTGGCTTTGATTTGCTCCCGATTATCCAAATTCCCTTTTTGCTTAGCGGTGATATACAGGAAATCCCCGGCTGCACGATTTGATTGTTTGTCATCACCGAACAGGTTAATGGCACTCTTGATGTCTGATACTTGCTCCGTATCAAAACGTGGTTTATAATAATCTTTCGCCAAACGGATGACACAGTGAACGGCCTTACGGAAAATGTCGTTTGTTTTGAGCAATAGGAAACTAAGACAGCCAATAATATGACTCTGCCATGCAATATGTTTTTTGAGCCTTGTCGTTTCCTCCGTATGCGCAGCTTCCTTGCGGTTAAGTTCGGACTGGTGCTTCGCCTCCAGCTTCATCAGTTCCCGGTGATGGTCGTTCTGCATGGTCTGGATTTTACACTGTAGCTGTTCAATGGTTTCCTCGTGCGTGGAAATCTCGCTGCGCAAATCCTTTATTTTACCTTTCAGAGCCTTAGACTTTCCCGTAGCCCAACCAACTGCTGCATTGAGGAGTTCGCTGCCTTTTTCCTTGTTCAGTCTGGAGCGTTTTTCGCTGATAGCCTTGTCGAGGTCTTCACTCTGCCGCTCCTTTTGAATGGCTATTTCACTCAGGGTATTGGTAATGATTTCAGCCTCGTGTATCTTCTGGTTAGCCTTTTCCAGTTGTTGCTCCCGATATTGTCTCGTGGCATCAAGCCGCTTCATTTCCTCTTTCTGCTTCTCTACGATGTAGTCGTTCCTCTCCAAATGTTTCTTGCCTGTGACAGCCTTTGACTGTCCACGCTCCATCAGCAGGATGTCGGATGCCAAGGTCTGCATTTCGGTCATATCCTCGTCATTGAGCTTTTGGCTCTTGCCTGTATCGTGGTTCATCCAGTCGAATACGATGTGTGCATGGTAATTAGGATTGAACCATTTTTCGCCTACTTTGAAGCTCTCCTTATCCTCCGGTGCAGGTTGTCCGCTCAGCCAATGCCCCTCGTCCTTGTGCAGGAAGATTTGGAGCGGCGTGATGCCCCAGCGTTTTTGGCACTCCTCGCCAAACTTGCGTACATCTGCCAGTGTCGTTTCCGGTCTGATGAGCAGCACACCCTCACGGATGGGCGAGCATCCTGCCACTTTGATGATTTTGCCGTTCTTGCTTTTGCGCTCACGTTCCTTCTCCTGCATGGCACGGCCTGTCTTTTCCTTGACCACCCGCTTGATGTTGTCGTAGTGTGTTTGCAAATCCGGATTGCCGAAGCCGGGATTTATCCATTGCTCATTATTGGCAGTGAGTTCGGGTACGATGTAAATTTTGGACTTGCCGATATTACGCATATACTCGGCTGTTCTTCGGTTATGAGCCCCACTTGATTTTGTGTTGCAAGGCTTGATATGTATGCTTGATTTTGTTGCCATTTTTCTTGAAATTTATTGGGGTTGTTGGATAATGTTGATTATCGCTGTCCGCTCATAACTGCAAAGGATTCTTAGGGGTGTAACCCATAAGCGGAGTTTCCAAAGAGAGGGTCACTCTTTGGTCGGGTTGCATAGGGCTGACAGCCCTTGCCGGGTTCTCAGGGCAGCGTCCTGAGTGGGACGGGGCAACGCCCAGCCCCTCGGGAGAGCCCACAACTACGAAAGCGAAGCGTGTAGTTATAGTGGGCTATATCAAGGGCAAGCCCTTGTCTCTCCGCTACAGCCTCCGGCTTCCGCTCTCCTGCCGTCAGGGAGGGTTTGATTCATCTTTACCGATTGGACTTGCACCTACCAGCACAAGGTCGAAATCATCTATCAGCTTTTGCAGGACGGGATTCTTCTCTATCATCCGTTGGAGGATTCTTTCTGCCTCGACCAAGTGGTTGGCTGTACACATTATTTTGCTTTCCCGTATCTGGAAGACAATCCAGTCGGCTATGTCTATATGGGCTGCTTTTTGCTCCGGTGTGGCGTTTTTCTCTATGAGGTCAGACACTATCACCTTGCAGAAGTTCATACTTCCGGCACGCCGTTTCCACTCGGCATATCCGTCCGCATCGGGAAAGAGGAGGACGGTTCGTCCGCTCAGCACACGGAGTTTCTCCTCTTTCATCTGGCTCTTGCCGCCTGTTGCCAGCCATACATAACCGGGAAAGATGGCAGAACCGATAACGGCACTCTTTTCAGATTCCACCAAGACCACCACCTTGTCGGGGTTACTGCTTAACAGATGTTCACCAAAGAGACATTGGGAGAGTTGCCACTCCCCCGGTAATGCCCGTTGCCTTTTCTGTATGCTGTGTATCCAGTTCACTGCCGATGTCTGCCCACCCTTGATGCGGTGTCCGTCTTTAGGATTGTACTGCATCATCTTGCCTGTGCGCACCTTGTTATTACGGTCTATCTGCCAGAAGATGACAGCCCCGTCACGGGTAGCTCCCAAGCGGTATTCCTCCAACAATCGGTTTAACACCTCTTTTGCCTTGCTGCCGTAATAGGTAGTAAGGAGCGTAGAAAGAAAATGGAAGAAGTTGCTATGAACGCTTTGCGACTTCTCTACATAGCTGATTGGAATATAACATACCGATGTCGGTTGCGATGGCTGCTTAGGTTTTTGCTCTACTCTTTGCCTGTCAAAAGAGAAATCGTTTGTCGTGCGACATTCGGGATGGTCGTGAAAATATTGCTTGGGGGTATAGTGATACCCACAGCTGCTTTCATGGTTGCATCTGCCGACCGATGGATGTAGGAGTGTGTCCTGCTCGTCCACATAGTAGGCAAAGGAGTGTCTGTCGCCACAATTCGGGCAGATATGCCGTGTAGCCATTCCTTTATAGTTCTGTAATGAATAGTTGCTCATTGTTCGTCTCCTTTATTTTTTAGTTGATTATTCTGCTGTCCCGTCCTGTCCCACTGTCCCACACTTCATAGACTGGGACAGTGGGACACCTTGGGACACTTCGGGGAATGTTGCCTTTTCATGGCTTGTCCTCCTCTTTCTCTTGTCCGGCAAACAGTTCCGCTTGCTTAGCCACCGTAGTTGTCCCACCTGTCCCGTCTTGTCCCGTTGTCCCACTTCCTGTGGGTTGGGACGGTGGGACACTTGGGACAACCGCAGTTTCGCCCTCTTTGCTACGTTGGATAATCCGGTTGACGGTGGACTTACCGCAATTCACCTCAGAGGCTATCTCCCTTACGGACTTGCCCGATTGGGAGAGTTGCAGAATCAGGCAATCCCTTTGGCTTGATTCGTTGTCACCCAATTTCTTCAGATGCTCCTTTTCCGTGGAGTAGCCCCGATGTACGAATTGCAAGAAGGCATCCACCTTCTCAATCTCATAGATGATTACATTGTCCGCATCGTATGAGTATGTGCCGTAGCGCACTTTCAACTGCTTTACATAGCGAAGCCCGTTATCCTGCGCACTCTTGCCGATGGCAAATACACTGTCGAAGAAGTTGTAAAGCCGTTTGCTTCCTGCAAGGTCATTGGACGTGATGGGACAGTCCAAAGAACGTTTAGGGGTATGAGCCAATACAAGGATGGACAGCTCATACCTCTTTTTGAGGTTGTTAAGCTGTATCATCAGCCGTCCTGCGGCATCGCCTTTCTCCATGGCGCAACATAGGTAGGTAAGGTTGTCCACGATAAAAATCTTGCAGTCGGTTTGCAGTGCCATCTGCTCGATGCTGCCGATTATCGCCTCCTCAAAATCGGCTGCCAACAAGGAGTTGCAGTCCAGCGATACCCGGTACAGCCTTTCGGGAAAGGCGTAGAGGTTCCCATATTCGTTGGTGTAGCGAAGTTGGAATTGCTTGTCAGACAGCTCGAAGTCCAGATACAGCACATTGTCAGTCCGGGCGATGCGGTCGGCTATCTGCACGGCAAGGATGGACTTGCCCACATTGGAATCGGCAAAGAGGCAGGACAGTTCCCCCTCGTACCAAAAGCTGTCCCACAGCACACGGGGTGTGGGCAGCAACGATGCTTCGAGTACAGTCCTGTTGGCGGTCTTGATACTCATCACGCCGATACTCTCCGGCATACCGTCCCTTACTTGGGTTGCCCTCGTGAGGTCGCCATGTATCAGGTTGATATAATTCTTGTCCTCTTCCATGGCATTTACCAGTTACGCGGATTGGGTTTGCGGCGATGGGAAGAGGAAATGGATGCGTTCAGTTCCTCATCGGACAACGGTACGGGATTCTTCCGGGAGGATTCCAGCCATTTGTCCAGTTCGTCACGGTAAAGGCAATAGCGTTTGCCGGGCTTGGTGGCAGGAATGGTTCCGTCCGACAGCTTCATGTAGAGCGTGCCTTTGGGAATACCCAAATACTCCGCCGCCTCGTCCACCGACATGGGGACATGGGTGTCCACTGCCTTTGCATTATTCACACTGTTCTGCTCGGTGAGCAGACTTCTCAGGCTCATCACTTCGTCCCGAAGCTGGGCCACGACCTCCGGGAGGTCATTGAATGTAAGATTGATTTTGTCCATATTTGTGCCCGTCTCTTTTGTAAGACTTGGCGCAAAGGACTGCAATGATACAGTCGTGAATATCTCCACGGCAGGTCATTGCAAAATAATTCCCGAATAACGATACCCAACCGTGAATGACGGGCAAGGTTATTCGGGAAACGATGTAAAACAGGCGGTTATGTATTGTTGGCTGCTTGCCGTTATTGGGAGTTTTTTATTCTTTCCGCACGTAATCCGCAGGATAATGGAAATCCAATCTGCCGTTTTCAGGTTCATCTATGGGAATCGGCGACTTTAACGGGTCAACCTTGAAGTTCTTGATGGTCGCTATATCCGTATCGGCAAATTCCCGTGGGAAAAGGTCTTTGATGAAACGGGCACGGTTATCCCCAGTGTAGAGCTTCTTATACATGAAACGCTCGGATATGTTCCATATGAAATGGCGGAGCGGGATATTGGTGATTTCTTTGGTCAGCCGTCCGGGTATCGGCTTCGGCTTGTAGGTGTTAAGGTTCATCCAGTTGCCCACCTCGTTGCAGATATGGTTCACGGTCGCTTCGTCCGCTATACGTGGCATGATGAAATGGATATATTCCATGACCATGCGGACACGTTCTTCCTCTTCCTGCTTCTGCTTGTCCTCATAACTAGCACGGTTTGCCTCGTGGCGCTTCGGGTCGATATTCACTACTATCGGTTTCGTGTTGATAGGGTTTTCTTCGTTTGTCAATATAGATGTCGGTACAGTAGGTTCAAGTGTGTTTTGGGTCTGTTCTTCCTGCACGGCTACGACCTCGGCAGGAGTTTCTTTCTTGCCGAACTTGATTTTATAGATTTCGTAGGTATCAAAGATAACAGTCTGAAAGGAGAAATACAGTAACCACCCAAGCAGGTTACTACATAAGAAGACTATCAGCCTTACAAAATTGTCCTGCTTGAAACCCTCCGCAACGATGAGTGTTATAAAAAAGGAAATTAGGCAGATGGCTACGAAGATGAAGCCTAAAATGATATGTTTGTCTTTGATGGTTGGTTCCATATTCCATGTTTTATCCGGTTATTACTCGTTTTAACTACAAAATTAACAGTCTTCCGCCAATTATCATTCATTACCTGTGGTTAGTGGATTCTTTTTCAGTGTTTTTCACCAAAAGTCCGAAATCATACTATATAATCATACTATTAGGGTTTATTAAGAGTCCATTATGGGCAAAAATAGAGGGGACGGTCATTGCGTGTATGCCTTAACCATCCCCCCTGAATACCCTGTATCTTGAAACCGACTTACGCTTCCTTGCGCTTCAATGTTATCTTGTCAACTACCTCACACATCTGCTGCGCCGCCATCTTGGAATAAATCTGCGTGGTGGTAATGTTCTTGTGTCCTAAATAGGCTTGTATGACAGCCATGTCCGTACCCATTTCCACGTGCAGGCTTCCGAACGAGTGCCTCGTGCAGTGAAAGGTTATCTTCTTGGTTATACCTGCCGCCGAGAGCCACCGTTTCAACGGGCCTTGCAGCATCTTGTCCTTGAAACCGTCAAAGATAAGCCCCTCGCACCGTTCCCCAAGCAATCCGTATGCTTCATCACTGATAGGATTATGGACTATCTGCTTTGTTTTCTGCATACGGGTGGTCACGAACATCTTGCCGTTGGTGTAAGGCTGTATCTGTTGCCAAGTCAGCTGCTTGATGTCGCTCTTTCTCAGTCCGGTCAGGCAGCCGAAGAGGAATGCCCTTTTCAAGACTTCCTCCTCGCAAGGCGTTTCGGCAAGCCGTATCAGTTCCTCTTGGCTCAGGTGCTCCCTCATGGTAGGAATGCTTTCGATACGGTCCAAGAACCCGTTGGGATTCTCCTTTAGTTTCCTGTCCCGATAGGCGGTGTGGAGTACGGCACGGAAAGTGGACCAGTACCCTGCCGCAGAGTTGATATGCAGCTTTTGGTTGGCGTGTATGGTCTGAGGGGCATCAAGCAGATACTCCATGAACTTGCGGCACAAGTCCACATCGACCTCCTCAAAGGTGCATTTGCCGTTCACAAACCGCTCGAAGTGTTTATAGACGTGCTGCCACTTGATGTTTTTCCGCTCTGCCAAGCCTTTGAAGTAGGCAAGGAAATCGCCTTTCATCTTGGCTTTGTCAAAGAAGCCGTGGTTCTCGTTGAAGATGGCTTCATAGCGTTGGTTACGCAGTATCTCAGCTTTCTTCATCATGCGTGTGTTGAAGTCACGCTCCTGCTGGTTGGCAGGTTTGGCGAAGATGTAAATACCCAAGGCTTCCCGTGTAATCACCTTCATGGTGGCGTTGTCACGGTAGCCGGGATAATAGTCCAGACATAGCGAATACTGTGTCCCGTTCTTAATCTTGCGCTTGCGCAAGGTCACTGTCTTGCATTTACTCATATGGATGATGTTTTAATTGGTTGTACATTTTCGGAGGTATCTCCGTGTTTTCGAGGGCAAAGGAATAACGTGAAACAATCGTGAGTATCCTCACGGCAATCATTTTGAAATAATTCCCCGATAATGGAGATTATTCACGGTTGCTTGTTCCTCTCCGCCATGACACGCTCCACATCGGAACGCAGAAGCAGGTTCTTTACACCTACTTTCACCTTCTCAATGTGCTTTACCTTGACGATATGGCAGATGTTGGCGGAAGACAGCCCGTAGATTTGCTGAACCTGCTCCACGGTGTAGTAGCGTTCATCGTTCATAAGGTCGGTTCTGCGGAGTCCGTCCAGATGGGATTTGGAGTAGTAGGTACGCCCGTATTCTCTTTTGGTGGGTATCTTGTGGCGGTAGGCGTATGCCCGGAGTGCGGAGGGCTTCATGCCGAACACCGCTTCCGCTTCTTCGGTCAGGAGCCAGTCGGTGATTTCGCTTATATCGACAGACACGCCGAAGAACTCGTCAATATGCCTCTTGCTGTAATAATTCTTTCCTGCGATGCGGCAGATGGGGATATGGTTGCGCTTGGCGGAGGTATAGAGCCATGATTGCTTGACCTTATAAAGGGACATCACTTCCTCACCCGAATAAAAGTCCAACACTTCATCGTTCTTATTTTCCCTTATTTCTTTTTTGGCTGGCTTGGAAGATGATGCGGACTTTTTCGGTGTGGAGGTGCTACCGGGCAGGATGCGATGGTAGGGATTGCCCTCCAGCATCCGCTCGATGTCAGCTTTGCGGATAAACGCCATGCGGTTGCTGATGCGTGAGGCTTTCAGCTTGCCGGTGGCTACCAGTTTATAGATGTACTGACGGGAACAGCCCATGAGCGTGGCTGCTTTGGAAAAGGTGAGATACTCCTGATGCTGTATCTCCATGAGTGGCAGGGCTACTTTGAAGAGGTTGTTCTTCTGTGTTACTTTGGCTCGTTTGGCTTCCGCCTGACAAGCCTCGCTGCAATACCTTTGCATTCCGCTCCGGGTTACAAACGGCTTGCCGCAAAATTGGCATTTCTTCGTTGTTTTCATACTGCTTTATCGTTTACCTGTTCGTTTCCTTATCTATATATCCCTGAAGTGGTAAACGGATGTAAACAGCTGTCAACCGTTGTCGCATTTCTACACGGTGTGACTATCGCCGCATATCGGGGCGGAATTTGTCGCTCGTCGTAAACGGTTGTAAACCCTTGTCAACTGTCTGCACGATGTGACAAAAAATAAGCTCCGCAAATTCTCCACGTCAGAAATATGTCTTAAAAATATGTGGAAATTTGGGAAGCTTCAAAAAGCAGCCGAAAAGTGTTAAATCTTAGAATGTACTGACAATTAAAGGTTTATATTTGGATATTTCTGGTTGGTTTTGGTTGTTATACGCTTCTAAATACAAACTCTGACAATGCCAGAAAGCCCAATCTCCCATACTTGTCACACTTTCCGGAATAACAACTTCCGTCACAAAGCTGCATAACATAAATGCATAATCTCCGATGCGGGTCACACCTTCGCCAATCGTCAAGGAGGAAATCCTGTTCACATGCGGATACCAAGGCGGAGTTTCCGAAGTACCTCCATCTCTATAATCGGGCATAGGTCCTTCCCCGGTAATCGTCAGGACACCATCCTCCGTCAAAGTCCATGTAAGCTCCCCGGTCGTTCCCCCAAAAATCACCGCCGCCGAATCGCTGCCATCGCAAGAAGATAACCCTACAGGAAACAGCAGGCAAAAACACAAAGACCAAAATAAAAATCTTCTCATAAGCTGAAAATCATTAAATCCCCCTAAAAACAGTTCGTCCAATAAAACAATTCGACATAAATATATAAAAAATTATTCAAAGAGCGCCTATTCGGCAATATTTGCCATGGTGATTGATTATACGATTTAGTGTATCCCCCAGGATTTATCAGGATTTAGTTCGTCATCGCCTCATTTTCTTTACAGCGACAATCACGCCCCAAGCCCCATAATATCGCCCTACTAATCTCTTTATCAACGATGTACTTCGTCATAGCATACAATAACCACAAAATACATCCGTAGCAAACATGCTTGATCATCATCGGTGGTCGCTGCTCTATGCCCTGCTCCTCCTTATCCTTTATATGAAAATCGATTTTTACAAAGACTTTTAATCCAAAGCGTTATATGACAAAGGTAATGATCCCGCCCGGCGATTTCACGTTCGACGAGGCCCGTCACCACATCTGCGGCATCGTGCCAGCGGTTAGCACGGAATTTCCGCAATTTTGACACTTCCAGCGATCTTCTATCATACAATCGAATTTCTTGCTGACAGGCGCCGATTAGCCGATTTACAAAAAAGAAAGCGTGGAGCCTATTTCGTTTGTTAATCAGAAGGTTGTGGCAAACCCATAGCAAAATAAACGAAGATCCATACCCCACACTTGAATAGATATGGGGTATGGATACGCAGAATGCGTTCTTGCCATAGTCTAAACAAGAAATGAGTGCTGTTCGTTGTCCTTTGCTACTGAAAACTGCCACATTTTCAGATTAGGACCAGGCGAAAACACTTTCCATATGTCTGCCGCATGCGCGACAAAACAAAAGTAGAAAATAATTTTCACATTAAACAACACTCATGTAAAAATAGCCGCAAATCGTGCCAAAAATCCCTAGTTCCCAATCCCAACAACTCCGGTTCTCCCTTCCCCCGTCTGTCGGGGAGCGTGCAAACGGCAGCCGACATCCTCCTACTCCGTAAAAGAGAAATAAATGTAAACTATACTTGCATTATTGTAAAATATACTTTACATTTGTCTTGTCAATAATAATCACCTAAAAATTAG
>PPYF01546678.1_pt1 | contig 14170 bp, 9 predicted proteins | sample 1559871 | NCBI WGS metagenome assembly PPYF01 (sample SAMN08240021, study PRJNA423297) | Human gut metagenome, whole genome shotgun sequencing project. | reverse complement strand
TATTTTCGACACCTATATATGTAAGGATTTTTTACCGTACTTTGCGGAAAAATTTATATTTTTGCATGATTATCCGCAAATTCAAAACTTAACGATATGAATATTTCGTATAACTGGCTCAAACGTTATATCGCGACCGATCTTCCGGCCGAAAAGATCGCTGAAATCCTGACGGACATCGGCCTCGAAGTCGAAGGCTTCGAGAAGATCGAAACCGTGAAAGGCGGCCTTCGGGGCGTTGTCGTCGGCGAGGTTGTGACCTGTGCCGATCACCCCGATTCGGACCACCTGCACGTCACCGCGGTGGACGTGGGAGCCGCCGAGCCGTTGCAGATCGTCTGCGGCGCTGCGAACTGCCGGGCCGGATTGAAAGTCCTCTGCGCCACGGTCGGCGCGGTGCTCTACCCCGACGGCGGCGACAAGGAGTTCAAGATCAAACGTTCGAAGATCCGCGGCGTGGAGTCGCTCGGAATGCTCTGCGCCGAGGACGAGCTGGGCATCGGGTCTTCGCACGACGGCATCATGGAACTTCCGGCCGACGCCCCCGTGGGCATGGAGGCCAGGGAATACCTGCATGTCGAGGACGACTACCTGATCGAGATCGGACTCACGCCCAACCGTGTGGACGCCGCTTCGCACATCGGCGTGGCGCGCGATCTGGCCGCTTACCTGAAGAGCCGCGGCGAAAATGCCGAAGTGAAACTGCCCGATGTTTCGGCTTTCGCTCCCGACAATCACGACCTGGAGGTGGCGGTCCGCGTCGAAAATCCCGAGGCCGCGCCCCGCTATGCCGGCGTTACGGTCACGGGCTGCAAGATCGGTCCGTCGCCCGAGTGGATGCAGAACTGCCTGCGCGCCGCGGGCATCAATCCCAAGAACAATCTGGTCGACATCACCAATTTCGTGCTGTTCGAGCTGGGCCAGCCCCTGCACGCCTTCGACGCCGCGAAGATCGAGGGCCGCGAAGTCGTGGTCCGCACCTGCGCCGAGGGCACGCCCTTCGTGACGCTGGACGGCGTGGAGCGCAAACTCACGGACAAGGACCTGATGATCTGCTCGGCCGAGCGTCCCATGTGCATCGCCGGCGTCTTCGGCGGACTGGACTCGGGCGTGAGCGACACCACGACCGACGTATTTATCGAGAGCGCCTATTTCAACCCCGTGTGGGTACGCAAGACGGCCAAGCGTTTCGGCCTGAATACCGACTCTTCGTTCCGCTTCGAGCGCGGCATCGACCCCAACATGCAGGTCTACGCCGCCAAGCGCGCCGCCCTGCTGATGAAGGAGCTGGCCGGGGGTACGATCTCCAGCGGCATCACGGACATCTATCCGGAGCCGATCGGGGATTTCGTCTTCGACATCTCGTTGGCAAGGGTCAACGCGCTGATCGGCAAGGAGATTCCCGAAACGGTCGTCCGCACGATCATCGCGGCGCTGGAGGTGAAGATCCTCGCCGAGAAAGACGGCGTGCTGACGGTCGCCGTGCCGCCCTACCGTGTCGACGTGCAGCGCGAAGCCGACCTCGTGGAGGACATCCTGCGCATCTACGGCTACAACAACGTCGAAATCCCCACGCAGGTCCGTTCGACGCTCTCCTATGCGCCGAAACCCGACCGCAACCGTCTGATGAACCTCGCGGCCGATTTCCTCACGGCCAACGGGTTTACCGAGATCATGTCCAACTCGCTGACGAAAGCCGCCTATTACGAGGGCCTGACCTCCTGTCCCGCCGAGCGTTGCGTGCGTATTCTCAACCCGTTGAGCGCCGACCTGAACGTGATGCGCCAGACGCTGCTGTTCAACATGCTGGAGGCCGTCGGTCTGAACGCCAACCGCCGCAACGGCGATCTCTGCCTCTACGAGTTCGGCAACTGCTATTTCTACGACGAGTCGAAGCGCACGGACGAAAACCGCCTGGCGGCCTACTCCGAGGAGTACCGCCTCGCCATCGCCGTCACGGGCGTCTCGACGCCGCAGTCGTGGAATGCGAAGCCCGTGAAGGCGTCGTTCTTCACCCTGCGCGCAGTCGCCGAAAAACTGCTCCGCCGCTTCGGCATCGACATCTACGCGCTGAAGGCCGAGGCGCTCGAAAGCGATCTTTTCAGCGAGGGCCTCACGCTGTCGCTCAATGGCAAACAGTTGTTGCAGATCGGCTCCGTGGCCGCCGCAATCCGCCGCCGTACCGATGTCAAGCAGGATGTATACTATCTGGAGATGAATTTCGAGGCCCTTGCGAAATCCACGAAGAAGCTGAAGATCGCCGCCGGGGAACTGTCGAAATTCCCCGAGGTCAGACGCGATCTGGCGCTGCTGGTGGACAAGTCCGTGACCTTCTCCTCGCTGCGCGACGCAGCCTTCGCCGCCGAGCGCAAGCTGCTGAAAAGCGTCTCGCTGTTCGATGTCTACGAGGGCGATAAGCTTCCCGAGGGCAAGAAGTCCTACGCTTTGAGCTTCATTCTGGAGGACAAGACCCGTACGCTGGACGAGCGGACCATCGAGCGTGTGATGGCGAACCTCACCCGGCAGTTCGAGCAGAAATGCGGCGCGCAGGTCCGGGCCTGACGAAATTTCAGCAACCGAAAGACCGCCCGGCCCCATCGGAGCCGGGCGGTCTTCCTTAAAATACGCCGATGCGACGATTTTCCAGAATATTTGCGTGGACGACCCTGTTCTTCGTTGCGGGAGCCGTGCTGTTCTTTACCAAAGCCGCCGCGCTTCCCTATAAGGTCGCTTGGCCCGTCCTGCTGCTGTCCCTGGCGACCTTCCTGTCGCGGCGCCGGGAACTGCTCCCGTTCGGGTTCGCCTTCCTGTTTTCCGCCGCCGGGGATGCCGTGGGCGCCAGGGGGTTGTTCATTCCCCAGATGGCCTTCTTTGCGCTGGCGCATGTCGCCTATGTGTGCTGGTTCCTGCCCCGGGCGCGGCGCAGGCTCCGTGCGGTTTCGCTGGCCGTCACCGTCCCGCTGCTCGTCTTCCTTTTCGCCGCCATCGTCCCCGAGGCCCCGTTTCCGGCCGAACGCATCGGCGTCGCCGTCTACGGGCTGGTCATCGCCGCAATGCTTTATAGCGCGCTCCAGTACGACGGGGCATGCGCCGCCGGATTCAGGTGTGCGGCCCTGCTGTTCGTCTTTTCCGACGCGGTGATCGCCTGGAACCGCTTCATCGGACCGGTTCCGGCCCGGACCTGGATCGTTATGACCACCTACTACCTCGCGCAATACCTCTTTTTCCGCTTCGCCTTCAAAACCGCGGCCCGGAACTGACGCTTACAGCGCCGGTTTCACCTGCGGCGGCTGGATTGTGACGTAGGGCGTGCCGTTGTCGTCGCACGTCGAGACGATCCGCACGGCCTTCACCGGACGCCCGGGGCGCAGCGTGATGCTTCCCATCTCCAACTCTCCCGCCCGCTCGAACGTCGCGCCGTCGTACGACACCTCGGCGTAACCCGTCGTCACGATCGTCTTCGGCAGCTGGCGGTTTCCCGTCTGCAAATACATTTCGCGGCACCTCACCGGCTCGCTGAACGTGTAGCGTATCCAATCCTGCTGCCGGCAGGCGCGGCGCGTACGCGAAAGGCCCTTGTAGCTCTCGGCGTTGGCATAGGGGAACTTCGCGCTCTCGCCCATCGAGGTCGTGATCGCCACGGCGGGCGTAATGGTCCGCCAGCGGGACTTGTCGGCCACGTAGGGGCTGCGGGCGGTGCCGTAGCGCGAATAGAAGCGGTAGAGATGCGGTTTCCCGGTGCGGACCGGAGCCGTGTAAGGGTGTTCTTCCGGAGAGCCGTCCATAAGGTAGTAAATCGCGGAGCCGTCGTCCGCCGAAGCGGTGAACGCGCCGTCGCCGTAGCCGACCTTCGGCGGGAAGAGCCGGAACCGGATGCCCATGGCCGCCATCCGGTCGTAATGTTTTCCTTTCAACTCCTCGTAATAGGCGTCCCACCCTTCGGCGTTGCCGCTCCAGGCGATGCGTGCGAGGGCGCAGACGCGCGGAAAGAGCATGTAGTCGAGGTAGTCGGGCTTTTCCGGCTCGTGCGAGACGTAGGCTTCGCTGAAAAACGCCCCCTGCAACCCCTCGACGTTGCGCATCTGTTCGGGGCTGAACTCCGTGAAGCCGAAGCCGTAGACCTTTTTGGCGTCGAAGATCGCCGCCCAGTCGTGCCCGTCCTCGCGGGGCGACTGGCGCATGTCGAAATAGAAGTACTGGCCCGGCATCACGACGGTGCGGTAACCCTTCGCCGTGGCGTCGAGACAGGCCTTGACGCTCTCCCAGCCGTGCACGCGGCACTCCCGGGCGAAGGCTCCCGTGCGCACGGCCTCGTTCCACACGGCGGGCCGTTTGCCGTGCGAACGGAGGATTGCGGCCATGCGCTCCATGAAGAGGTCCTCCAGCCGGTGCGGGTCGGTCATCCCCTCCCGTTTCATCAGCGCCCGGCAGTCGGGACACCGCTCCCACTGCGACATGTCGACCTCGTCGCCGCCCACGTGGATGTACTCCGAGGGGAACAGCTCGCACAGTTCGCCCAGAATGTCGCCCAGCAGCGCGTAATTCTCCTCCCGGGCCACGCACCATGCCGAACGGTAGTCGTAACCGTTGGTCGACACGGTGTCGGGCGGATAGTTGCAGCGGATTTCGGGATGCACCGACGCGATGTTGCGGCTGTGGCCCGGCAGGTCGATTTCGGGAATGATCTCGATATTCCGCAGGGCGGCGTAACGGATCAGCTCGCGCATCTTGCTTTGCTTGAAGTAACCTCCGTATTTCTCTGACCACTTGCCGTATACGGGCCTCACGGGCGAGTCGCCGCCGCGGAAGCCGCCGATCTCGGTCAGCTCAGGGTGCGAAAGGATCTCGATGCGCCACCCCTCGTCGTCCGAAAGATGAAGATGCAATTTGTTGATATTGTGGTAGGAAAACAGGTCTATATAACGTTTCACTTCATCCATTCCGATCCACGTCCGCGCCACGTCGAGCATCATCCCCCGATAGCCGAACCGCGGCTTGTCCTCGATCCTGACGCAGGCGATGCCGGTTCCCGGGGCGATCCCCCTGCGGGCGTAGACTTCGGGCGGCAGCAGCCGGAACAGTTGTTGCAGTCCGTTGAAAACCCCGCCGCAGGTGGAACTTCCGATCTGGATGTGGTCGGGCGCGATGTCGAGGGTGTAAGCCTCCGACGGCTCCCCGTCCGGGGCGTCGAGCGTCAGCACGACGGAGCCTTCCCCCGCCATGCCGTTGCGAACCCCGCACCCGAGGTATTCGGCGGCGTATTCGGCCAGGGAGGCCAGTTCGCGGTCGGCGGAGATTGTCGTTCCGGGACCGAACGTGAAGATCCCTTCGCGGGGCGTCGTCTTTTCCGGGGCGGGTTGCGCCGCGGCGGTGCACAGGCCGCAAAGGGCTGTCGTCAAGAGGATCAGAAGTCGTAATTTCATGCGACGTGAGGATTTTGTTTCCCGCAAAGTTACTTTTTTTCCGCCGAATGTGCTACCTTTGCCGGAGTAAAACCACGGTTTTAGCGGGCGGACGGCGGCGAATCACGGACAGATTCCGCTTCTGCGCCCGGTGTGAAAAAATAATTTGCGACATGGAAGATAAACGTCTGAAGGCCACGGCCCGTCTTTTGGAGGTGATGAACACCCTGCGCCGCGAGTGCCCCTGGGACCGCGAGCAGACATTCGACTCGCTGCGCAGCAACACCATCGAGGAGACTTACGAACTGGCCGATGCCATCACCGACCACAATATGGAGGGCATCAAGGAGGAGTTGGGCGACCTGCTGCTGCACGTGGTGTTCTATTCGAAACTGGGCGAGGAAGAGGGCGCGTTCGATTTCGGCGACGTGGCCGACGCGCTGTGCGACAAGCTGATCTACCGCCACCCTCACGTCTACGGCGACATTCACGCCAACACGCCCGACCAGGTCAAGGAGAACTGGGAGGCGCTGAAACTCCGCAAGAAGAACCGCCGGAGCGGCACGCTGGGCGGTGTTCCGCGCTCGCTCCCGGCGATGGTCAAGGCCTACCGCATGGGCGAAAAGGCCGCCGGGGCGGGTTTCGACTGGGAGCAGAAGGAGGATGTCTGGGACAAGGTCCGCGAGGAGCTGGGCGAAGTGGAAGCCGAGATGAAATCGGGCAGCAAGACCGACCTCGAAGGCGAATTCGGCGACCTGCTGTTCGCGCTCGTCAACGCCTGCCGCCTCTACGGCGTGGACCCCGAATCGGCGCTGGAACGCACGAACAAGAAGTTCATCCAACGCTTCAATTACATGGAGGAACGCGCTGCGGCAAAAGGACATACGCTTCACGAGATGTCGCTCGGCGCGATGGAGGAGCTGTGGCAGGAAGCCAAGAGAAATTAATTAAAAATCAGAAATTCAGATATGGCGCTTATACGAAAAGTCCGCGGGCATGAGCCTGTGATCGGAGAGAACACCTTTCTGGCCGAAACGGCCGTCATTCTGGGCGACGTGACCATCGGCCGCGACTGCTCGATCTGGTACAACGCCGTGCTGCGGGGCGACGTGAACCGGATCGTCATCGGCGACCGCACGAACATCCAGGACGGCGTGGTGCTCCACACCATCTACGACAAGGCGAAGCACCCTTCGCAGACGATCATCGGCAACGACGTCTCGGTGGGCCACAACGCCATCATCCACGGCGCGGTGATCGGCGACAACTGCCTGATCGGCATGGGCGCCACCCTTCTGGACAACGCCCGCATCCCCTCGGGGTGCATCATCGCGGCCAACGCGCTGGTGCTCTCGAACGCGCAGCTGGAACCCAACTCGGTCTATGCGGGCGTCCCGGCCAAAAAGGTCAAGGAGGTGACTGCGGAGCAGCGCGAGGAGATCATCCGCCGCACGGCCCACGACTATATGCTGTACGCCTCCTGGTACGGCGAGCCGGAAGAGTGACCGGTTTCCGTGCGGCACGGCAGGACGCGGCCGGAAACCGCGTTCGCAGGCCCGTCCCGCTCCGGATCCTCCCCGGAAGAGACCCGAGCCGCCGTAGGAGGCGGCTACGACCGCCCGAAGCGAAATCCGGTAATTTTTAGTTAGAGCGATAACTACCCTATATGAAACTGCAATCGAAATACGCCGATCTGGTGCTCAACCTGTTGGTTGCCGTGGCGATCAGCCTGGTGGTCAATTTCTCCTACGTGCTGCTGATGCTCGTGGACCTGAACAGCGACAGCCAGCCCCGCCCTTCCGACCAGAGAGCCGTCGAACGGCCCGACGAGGGCGTGCTTTCGGTCCACCCCGACGGCTACGGGTATCTGGTTTACGAGAACGGCGACAGCGTCTACGTGCCCACGCGGCGCATGCGGTGGCTGGAGATCGCGCCCGGCGACCGGATCGTCGCGGACCTGATGCCGCCGCGCTCCGAGAAGGCGCATCCGATGCTGGCGGAAATCCGCACGCGCAACGGCGCGGAGTTCGATTACAGCAAACTTTACAACGGGCCTTCGAAGATGACGGAACTGCTCCTGCAACTGTTCTACTACCTCGTCGTGTCGTTCGTCATGCTCTCGATCCTCACCTCCGTCAGGCGCAACTACTCCATGTCGCGCTTCGTGCGCCGCTGCCTGTGGTGCTGCGTCGCGGCGGCCGCGCTCTACTGCGTGGCTCCCGTCACGGAGTGGCACACGGGGCGCATCGGGCTGAACTTTATGAGCGGGCGGATGTTCGACTACATGCTGCTGCTCAAATGCTCGTTCGCCGTGGTGGCGTCGATGCTCTACGGGCGCATCTACGTGCTGATTTCCCAGCGGCAGGCCGTCGTCGTCGAGAACGAGCGGCTCAAGAACGAAAACCTCACCACGCGTTACAACATGCTCGTCGGGCAGATCAACCCCCATTTCTTCTTCAACTCGCTCAACTCGCTGGCGATGCTCGTGCGCGAGAAGCACGACCAGAAGGCCCTGACCTACATCGACCAGCTTTCGTACACGTTCCGCTACATCATCCAGAACGGCCAGAGCATGCTGATGACCCTCGACGAGGAGCTGAAATTCCTGGAGGCTTACAGCTACCTTTTCAAGATACGCTACGCCGACAAGCTCTTTTTCGACATCGACGTCGACGAGAAATACCTCGGGTGGAAACTCCCGGCCTTCTCGCTGCAACCGCTGATCGACAATGCCGTCAAGCACAATTCGATCACCCGCACCAAGCCGTTCCACATCTCGGTCCGCACCGAAGAGGGCCTGCTCGTGGTGTCGAACCCCAAGGTTCCCAAACTCGAACCCGAACCTTCGACCGGCATCGGGCTGGAGAACCTGCGCAACCGCTGGAATCTGATCACGGGCAGCGACATCGAAATCGTCGACGACGGCGCCACCTTCTCCGTGCGCATGCCGCTGCAAAATCCCTCCGTATGATGAAAGCCCTGATTATTGAAGACGAAACCGCCGCCGCGCGCAACCTCGCGGCGATTCTGCGGCAGACGGCTCCCGACGTGGAGATCGTGGCGACGCTCGAGAGCGTCGAGGAGAGCGTCGAATGGCTCCGTTCGAATCCCCACCCCGACCTGCTGTTCATGGACATCCACCTGGCCGACGGCGATTCGTTCCGCATCTTCGACGCCGTGGAGATCGCAGCCCCGGTGATCTTCACGACGGCCTACGACCAGTATGCACTCGAAGCTTTCAAGGTCAACAGCATCGACTACCTGCTCAAGCCGCTCAACGCTTCGGACGTCGGCCGTGCGCTGGCCAAGCTGCACCGCCTCACGTCGGTTGAGCGCAGCGATTACGGTTCGCGGGTCCGCACGCTGGCCGCCAGCCGCCGCGAGGAGGTTTTCCTGGTGCACGTGCGCGACAAAATCATCCCGCTGCACCGCAGCAGTCATTTCCAAAGCCCGCGTTCCCGAATTCAAGGCGTGGCTGCGGTCGCTTCACCCTGTCGAATAGGCGGTTGACCCCGCCGTTCTGCCGTTTTACCCGGGGCCTGGCTCCGGGTTTTCGTTTTGGCGTTACCTTTGCATCAGGAACTCCGGGAAACCGGATTGCCGGAAAACAAAAAAAGTGATGCACAACCAAATTCGAAAAATTATGAAAAAGAGGATTTTTGCAGTTGCCGCAGCCCTCTGCCTGATGGCGGGAACGGGCGCTTTCGCACAGGAGGCCAAGCCGGCCGCCGCTCCCAAGGAGCGTCCGACCGTGGAACAGATGGCGCAGCGCATGACCGAACGCATGCAGAAGGAGCTGAAGCTCACCGATGCGCAGGCCAAGGAGGTTTACAACCTGAATTTACAGCAGATCAAGGAGATGCAGGCCATGCGCGAGAAGATGCGGGAGGCGCGCAAGGCCGAGGCCGAAAAGATGAAGTCGATCCTGACGACCGAACAGTTCGTGCAGTGGTCGCAGATGCAGGCTCCGCGGCCCGGCCAGCGCGGTCATGGTCCCCAGATGATGAAAAAAGGCGACCGTCGCGGAGGCGGCAAGGAGTGCTGTGACAAGCCCTGTCCGAAGAAGGACAAGAAGGGAAAGGAGTGAGGTTAGGTCTCTTGAGGCTTGTTACGGCCGGGGCGTCGGTTTGGTCGACTGACGCCCTTTTTTTGCCGATTCGCCCCGTGCGGGGCGCAAAACAAGCATAAAAGAATTAACTCTGCGCCGGGCTTAAAAAGCCCGACTTACGGGCGGATGAAACGGGAAACGCTATCGGGCCGGTTCTGCGCCGGGCTTAAGAAGCCCGACTTACGGGCGGATGAAACGGAAAACGCTATCGGGCCGGTTCTGCGCCCGGACTTGAGAAGCCCGCTTCATGGGCGGGCGGAGCGGACGCGCGTTTTCAGCCGGTTCGCCGCCGAAAAAGAGATACACACAAACAGAAGATATGAAACGAACACTACTGACTACCCTGCTGACGCTTTTCGCCGCCGCGGCATTCGCCCAAAAGGGCGGCGTCACAGCCACGGTCGTCGACGCCGACACCGGGGAGAGCGTCGTCGGAGCGGTGCTGACGCTCACGCCTGTGAAAACCCCGGAGAAGAAACAGTATTTCACCTCGGCCTTCAAGGGCGCGGTGTCTATTCCGTCGCTCGCCTACGGCGAATATTCGCTTTCGGTGGCTTTCCTGGGCTACAACAACCTCGACACGACCTTCCGGGTCTCGGCTTCGAAGGTCAGCCTCGGACTGCTGAAACTCAAGCCGGGCGTGCAGATCGAAACGGTCGTCAAGGAGGCCAAGGCGCTGCGCACCTCGCAGAAGGGCGACACGGTGAGCTACAATGCCGGAGCGTTCAAGGTCGTGGCCGACGCCGATGTCGAAGGGCTGCTGAAGAAGATGCCCGGCATCACCGTCACCGACGGCACGGTCGAGGCGCAGGGCGAGACGGTCAAGAAGGTCTTCGTCGACGGCAAGGAGTTCTTCGGTGAGGATGTCACCACGGCCATCAAGTCGCTTCCGGCCGAGGCCGTCGACCGCGTGGAGGTCTACAACAAACTCTCCGACGCGGCCGAATTTTCGGGCATGGACGACGGCGAGGGCTACAAGGCGCTCAATATCGTCACCCGTCCGGGCATGCGGCAGGGCCAGTTCGGCAAGCTCTACGCCGGATTCGGCTACGACGCCGACACCGAGACCGAAGACAAGTTCAAATACATCGCCGGCGGCAATGCCAACGTGTTCAGCGGCGACAGCCGTATTTCATTCATTGGCCTGTTCAACAACGTCAACCAGCAGAATTTCTCGTTCGAGGACATTCTGGGCGTCTCGGGCGGCGGTGGCGGACGTCGCGGCGGCATGGGCAATTACATGGTGCGCCCGCAGAGCGGCGTGGCGTCGGTCAACGCCATCGGCGTCAACTACTCCGATACGTGGGGCAAGCGCAATCAGGTGACGTTCCAGGGCAGCTATTTCTTCAACAACACCAATACCGAGAACCGTTCGACGGTGGAGAAATGGTACGAGGCCCCGATGATCCCCGATACGCTGTCGACCAACGGCTATTCCGACACGAAGGGCTACAACCACCGGTTCAACGCCCGTCTGGAGTGGAAGATTTCGGAGAATCAGAACCTGATGATCCGTCCGCGTTTCAGCTACCAGTCCAACGACCCGTGGAGCGAGACGCTGGGCTGGCAATACGGAGAGAGCGGTTACAGCCGCACGGACAATTTCAGCGACGCCCTGCGCCACGGCTACAACGTAGGTACAAGCGCCGTCTACCGCACCAAACTGGGCAAGGATGGCCGTACGATCACCCTCGACGGGTCGTTCAGCTACTCGGACAACACGAACAATTCGAATTCGTGGTCGAACGTCAAGCCCATTTCGGACGTTCGTCCCGGCGCAGGCGACGATCCCCTCGCATGGGATCCCGCTGACTACACCGACCTGCGCTACCTGCGCTCCGAGACCCCCTCGTCGTCGTACAGCCTGCGCGGCAGTTTCACCTACACCGAGCCGGTGGCCAAATACGCGCAGGTGAGCCTCCAGTACCGGATTTCCTACAATTCGCAGGAGCGCGACAAGCGATCGTTCGTTACCGACGACGACACCTTCACGGGCGGCGTGCTTAATCCCCTGCTGTCGAACTCCTACGAGAGCGGCTACCTGACGCAGAGCGTGGGGCCCGGATTCCGTTTTTCGAAAGAGCGCAACACGTTCATCGCCAACGTCTACTACCAGCGTTCGGCCCTCGACGGACAGATCGTGCGCGACGATGCCGAGAAGATCAAGCACGCCTACAACAACATGACCTATTTTATGATGGGCCAGCTGAACATCAACCGCGAGAACTCGCTGCGGCTCTTCGTCTCGTCCTACACCGACAGCCCGTCGATCACCGACCTGCAAAGCGTTTACGACGTATCGGACGCCCAAAACATCAGCCACGGTAATCCGAACCTGAAGCCGACCTACTCGCACCGGGTGAATTTCCACTACACCAACTCCAACGTCGAAAAGGGCCGAACCTTCATGTGGATGTTCTCGATGAACACGACGCTGGATTACACGGCCCAGCATCTGGTGCAAAGACCCGGTGACATCACCATCGACGGACAGGCCTATTCGCCCAATTTCTACTCGACGACCGAGAATCTCGACGGTTACTGGCAGTTGCGGACGCACTTGAGCTACGGCCTGCCGATCGGGTTCCTCAAATCGAATTTCAACGTCATGGCGGGCGTCATCTACACCAAGACCCCCAGCATGCTGGGCGGCACGGTGGACGCGGCGACGGGTATGATTTCGGGCGGCGAGCGCAACGACACCAAGAATATGGGATACGACTTCCGGGCCGTGCTGGGCAGCAACATTTCGGAGAACGTCGACTTCACCCTCTCGTGGAACGGCACCTACAACGAGGCCACCAACTCGCTGAACGCGGACAAGTCGAAGAACCGCTATTTCAACCACACGGCGCAGGGCAACCTGAAGATGGTCTTCCCGCTGGGCTTCACCTTCACGGCGAGCGCGGCCTACTCGCAGTATATCGGCTTCACGAACGATTACTCGGAGGATTACCTCCTGTGCAACGTCTGGCTGGGCAAGAAGGTCTTCAGGAACAAGCGCGGCGAAGTGATGGTCGGCGTCAACGACCTCTTCAACCAGAACCGGGCCTTCTCGCGCTCGACGGGTTCGGGCTACACGCAGAACTCGACCAACAGCGTCATCGGCCGCTACTATATGGTGCAGTTCAACTACAACCTGCGCCGTTTCGGCAAGAAGGGTTCGCGCAATATAAAGGATTACGACGGTGTCGAGTCCTCCTCCGGTTCCCGCCGCATGGGACCCGGCGGGCCGGGCGGACCTCCTCCGGGGATGTTCCACGGACCGCGGTAAACCGGTCCCGGGCCGGATTGAGCAGGTTGACGAGAGCGATCTCCGTCAACCTGCTTTTTTTCAGGTCTCCGGCAGCGGAAATGGAATCTTTATAAATTGCAGATTTTTTTTTAAATTTTCGGTAAAATGCTTGTATATACTAAAAATTTTATCGATATTTGTATGTGACTGTATCTCCGCATGATGGCCTTTCGCGGTTGTTTTCCGCCAAATCGCTCTGGGCGAACAACATATGTGCTAACAGATTAAATGATGATGCCATGGAGAAAACAAGTACAATGAAACAGGCGGGGACCTCCGTATTGGTTGCCCTTGCTTTGATTTGTGTCGTTTCGTGTGCGAAAATCGACGACGAATCGTCCGCCGTCGCACCGGAACAGCCCGCTCGGCCTACTGTGCTCTTGCCGACGCGCAGTTATGAAGAGGCCCTTTCCCTTGCCCGGAAGAGCATCGCCCTTGTCGACCGGGGCCAGACCCGCTCGGCCACTGCCCGTTCGATCCGCAGCGAACGCGGCCAATGCGTCACTACCCCGTCCACGCGCAGCGGCGCCGGGAGCGACACTTTGATGTATGTTTTCAATTTTGAGAACAACGACGGATTTTCGGTCATTGCCGCCAACCGCGCCGTCGATCCCGTGCTGGCTGTCGCCGAAAAGGGAAACTACACCTACGGCGAGCCGACCGGCGTGGAGAATTTCGATTTCTATATGGACGCCATGGCGCAAAGTCTGGCCGTGATAAAGCCGCCGAAGTTCGACACGATACGCACTACGCCTAAATTCAAGACGGTGGAGGTCAATGAATCCCGCTCCTGCGACCCGCTTATTCCGGTCAGATGGGGGCAGGAATCTCCCTACGGAGACTATTGCAGCAATGGGTATTCCGGCTGCGTGGCGACAGCCATTGCACAGATTATGGCCTATTACCGTTTCCCGGCTTCGATCACGACGACCTACACCGATGCTCCGCATGCGGGAGAAACGATCGCTTTGAACTGGACTTCGATGATAAGTTATCCATACGTATACCAAGTGCCCGCACTGATGCGGGAAATCGGACAACGGGTCGGGATGAGATATTATCCAGAATATGAGAATGATAAAAGGACAGGAAGTGGTGCTGCTTCATCTAATGTGCCCAGTTGTATGATCTCTTTTGGCTATAGTTGCGCTTCGGGCCTTGCAAGCTATGAGATAGCTTCAATTAGAACCAATCTGGACGAAACACACCCCGTTTATGTAAGGGCGAATGATATTTCAGAAGGAGGCCACGCATGGATTGCCGATGGATATATCTATTCGCGTATCGGTACGGAATATTACGAAGAGAGGCTGGTAGATAACGATGAACCCGGTCTGATTCCTCACTATGAATATGTGCTGACAA
>PPYF01309783.1_pt1 | contig 14171 bp, 13 predicted proteins | sample 1559871 | NCBI WGS metagenome assembly PPYF01 (sample SAMN08240021, study PRJNA423297) | Human gut metagenome, whole genome shotgun sequencing project. | reverse complement strand
ACGGACGATGAAATCTACCAGCATGAGATTGCGCTGTATAAGATAACGACCCCCATACTGGAAGAGAAACCGGAAGTGTCCAAAATCATCCGTAAATACAACGCGCGCATCGTGGAGGTGAACTCCGTGTTCTCCATTGTAGAAAAGAACGGCATGAGCGAGGAGATAACCAACCTCTATGAAGAGCTGAGTGCTTTGGAGTGCGTACTCCAATTTGTACGTTCCGGCCGCGTGGCCATCACGACAAGCTGTTTTGAACGCGTAAACGAATATCTGGCGGACCGTGAAGCAAAATACCGCCGGAGTAAAGAACAAGAAGGACTATGAGTGAGAATAATAAGATAGGAACTTATAAGTTTGTAGCCGAACCGTTCCATGTGGACTTTACCGGCCGCCTGACAATGGGGGTGCTTGGCAACCATCTGCTGAACTGTGCAGGGTTTCATGCCACGGAACGCGGTTTCGGTATTGCTACTTTGAATGAGGACAATTATACGTGGGTGCTTTCCCGCCTGGCTGTCGAGTTGGATGAAATGCCGTATCAATACGAGGATTTTTCTATCCGGACGTGGGTGGAAAACGTGTACCGTCTCTTCACCGACCGTAACTTTGCCATTATCGACAAAGACGGAAAGAAGATAGGGTATGCCCGTTCCGTATGGGCGATGATTAGCCTCAATACCCGTAAACCCGCCGACCTGCTGGCTTTGCATGGCGGCAGTATCGTGGATTATGTGTGCGACGAGCCTTGCCCCATCGAGAAGCCATCGCGTATAAAAGTGACTTCTACGGAACCGGCTTCTTCCCTGAATGCCAAATATAGCGATATTGATATTAACGGACATGTGAACAGCATTCGCTATATCGAGCATATTCTTGATCTGTTTCCGATAGAGTTGTATAAGGAGAGCCGCATCCGCCGTTTCGAAATGGCATATGTGGCGGAGAGTTATTACGGTGACGAGCTTACCTTTTATAAAGACTATGTAGGAAACGGCACGTATGATATAGAAGTAAGAAAGAATGGCGGCGAAGCGGTTTGCCGTTCTAAAGTGATATTTGTAGAGAAATAATTTATTAATCAATCGGTTGGCATAAGCCACAAATAAAAATTAAAACTAAAAAATGGCACAATTGAATTTTGGCGGTGTTATTGAAAATGTAATGACCCGCGAAGAGTTTCCTTTGGAAAAAGCACGTGAGATTTTAAAGGATGAGACAATCGCAGTTATCGGTTACGGTGTACAGGGTCCCGGCCAGGCTTGCAACCTGCGCGACAATGGCTTCAACGTTATCGTAGGCCAGCGTCAGGGTAAGACTTATGAGAAAGCGGTTGCAGACGGATGGGTTCCGGGCGAGACGTTGTTCAGCATCGAGGATGCTTGCCAGAAAGGTACTATCGTTATGTGTCTGTTGTCGGATGCGGCTGTAATGTCCGTATGGCCTACTATCAAGCCGTTCTTGACTCCCGGAAAGGCTCTTTACTTCTCTCACGGTTTCGCTATTACCTGGAGCGACCGTACGGGTGTGGTTCCTCCCACGGATATTGATGTTATTATGGTTGCCCCCAAAGGTTCGGGTACGTCACTGCGTACAATGTTCCTCGAAGGCCGTGGCTTGAACTCTTCTTACGCTATCTATCAGGATGCTACGGGCAAGGCTTTGGACAGAACGCTTGCGTTGGGTATCGGCATCGGTTCCGGTTATCTGTTTGAAACTACTTTCATCCGTGAAGCAACTTCCGACCTGACCGGTGAACGCGGTTCTTTGATGGGTGCTATCCAGGGATTGCTGTTGGCTCAGTACGAGGTGTTGCGTGAAAACGGCCATACTCCGTCGGAAGCGTTCAATGAAACGGTTGAAGAGCTGACCCAGTCATTGATGCCGTTGTTTGCAAAGAACGGTATGGACTGGATGTATGCCAACTGTTCCACTACTGCCCAACGCGGGGCACTCGACTGGATGGGCCCGTTCCATGATGCCATTAAGCCGGTTGTACAGAAACTGTATCAGAGTGTGAAGTCCGGTAACGAAGCCCAGATTTCCATCGACAGCAATTCCAAACCCGACTATCGCGAGAAACTGAACGAAGAGCTGAAAGCATTGCGTGAAAGCGAAATGTGGCAGACAGCCGTAACGGTTCGCAAACTCCGTCCGGAAAACAACTGATTCCCGGTGTAAATCGGAGAATGACAAAAGGGGGTGTGTCAAAATACGCTTGATGATTCCGTATCTGAAAAGAAACAAATGGCAAGCGAATTTTAGTTTTGACATACCCTCTTTTCCATTACTTATCATTAATTGTCCTTACATATTCAAGCAGTTTCTTGTAGAAAGCATGGTGGCTTAGCGTAGCCGCTTCTCCCAGGATAACCAATTTCATGCGTGCCCTTGTTATCGCCACATTCATTCTGCGTAAATCGTTCAGAAAGCCGATTTGCCCTTCTTCATTGGCACGTACCAGACTGATAAAGATTACATCACGTTCCTGTCCCTGAAATCCGTCGACGGTATTGACTGTTATCAGACTGCGGTAGGGACGTAGCGAAGCGCTGCCTTTTATTTTTCCCCGCAAGTATTGCACTTGTGCCTTGTAAGGTGAGATGAGTCCGAAGTCGATACGTTCTTCGAGAATCCGGTTTCCGCCTATCCGTTGGATGTACGCTTCCAGCTCTTTCAGCAATAAGCCTGCTTCCTCTTTGTTGATACGTCCGAAGGTTTCTCCGACAAATTCTTCCTTGAAATCCATTTCGGATGTGTCGAGCCATGTAACGGGAGTATCCCAATCCAATATTCCCCGGTGACGTATTTCGGGAGCAGCTTCCAGCTCTCCGCCATAGAACCAATCCGATGAGAAGCGCATGATGTCTTCGTGCATGCGATATTGTACTTTCAATAAAGATACGGCAGATGGCTTGCCGGCTACGACTTTTTCCATTAAAGTCCGTTCCAGCCCGCCACGTGCGGCTTCGTAACATTTGATGGTAGGCGGAAGCTGGCAATGGTCTCCTGCCAATACTATACGGTCTGCTTTACGGATGGCTATCCAGCAGGCGGCTTCCAGGGCTTGGGCGGCTTCGTCGATAAACAGTGTGCCGAAACGGCGTCCGTTTAAAAGGCGGTGATTGCTGCTTACAAGTGTAGAGGCTATGACGTGGGCGCTGTCGAACAACTCACTGTTGATTTGTATTTCCAATGTGGTGGCACGGTCACGCAGGCGGCTCATACGGTTGCGTATCCCTTCGCGTTCATCGTAACTGCCGCGGCGGGATTTACCGCCCAGTAGCCTCAGCTCTTTACGGATACTCCATAATTCGGGATAAAGCGGATGATTTTCGAAACGGCGTTCATAAGTGAAAGAGAGCATTTTGTCGTTGACGCGTGTGGGGTTGCCGATTCGTAGCACATTCACGCCTCTGTCCACCAGCTTTTCGGAAATCCAGTCGACAGCCATATTGCTTTGGGCGCATACCAATACTTGGGGTTCGCGGTGCAGGGTTTCGTAGATGGCTTCTACAAGCGTGGTGGTTTTGCCTGTTCCAGGAGGCCCGTGTACAATGGCTACATCGCGGGCGCATAGCACTTTATTGACGGCGCTCTCCTGAGTGGAGTTCAACCAGGGGAAGCGTACCGGATAAAGCTCACGGAAACCGGTTTTGACCGTACCCAACAGGATATCCCGGGTGAGGCAGGATACCAGCAAACTCCCCGCTTGACTTTTCGGGCGACGCCCATGTTCTCTGTTTGTCGCTTGAATTCTTCTTTTTCGTATTCATATTCCATACGCAACAGAAGCTGTTGCCGCTGGAGGTGTATAATAGGACTGTTTGTATCTTGTTCTTTCATACCTGCAAAGGTAATAAATCTCAGCCTTTAGGGGAAGAAATGCTTTATTTTGTTAAACTTTTCCTTATTATAATTTGTTTATTGTATTAATTTGTAATATTTACAATATTGAATTTTTTAAAAAGAGTGGTTATGGTATATGATTTAGCAATGCTTAAAGCGTTTTATACACTTTATGAGGGGAAAATAGAACGCATTCGGACGATATTGCAACGTCCGTTGACTTTAGCGGAAAAAATCTTGTATGCTCATTTCATCAGGTGGTGTTGGAAAACTATGCTTTTCCCGGCGGCATGATGGTAGGTACCGATTCTCATACCCCGAATGCCGGCGGTTTGGGAATGGTGGCTATCGGTGTCGGCGGTGCTGATGCGGTGGATGTGATGACAGGTATGGAATGGGAGTTGAAGATGCCCCGCTTGATTGGCGTGCGCCTCACTGGAAAATTAAACGGATGGGCTGCTCCTAAAGATGTTATCTTGAAACTGGCAGGAATTTTGACTGTAAAAGGCGGAACAAATGCCATTATCGAATATTTCGGTCCGGGTACTGCTTCACTTTCAGCTACCGGAAAGGCTACGATTTGCAACATGGGTGCGGAAGTGGGAGCTACGACTTCTCTTTTCCCTTATGATGAGCGTATGGCTGACTATCTGAAAGCTACCGGACGTGCGGAAGTGGCAGATATGGCTACTGCCGTTGCCGAAGGGCTTCGTGCCGATGATGAAGTAGTTGCCAATCCGGAGAAATACTATGACCGTATTATCGACATAGACCTTTCCACATTGGAGCCTTATATCAACGGACCGTTTACTCCGGATGCCGCCACGCCTGTTTCGGAGTTTGCCGAGAAGGTTTTGAAGAACGGCTATCCCCGTAAGATGGAGGTAGGGCTTATCTGTTTCAATCCGCTGAAAGATACATTGCTCAATGCCGATGGCGAACAGGTTAAACTCTCCGAACCGATAGGCGAAGAGCTGCCGCCGGAAGGATTTACGGCAGGGAGCGAGGGGTATGTCGCACCTTCCCATGCAAAGACGGATATTGCGGTGGCTCCCCAGTCGCAACGCCTGCAACTGCTTGCTCCTTTCCCGGCTTGGGACGGAGAGGATTTGCTGAATATGCCTCTGCTGATTAAAACGCAGGGTAAGTGTACCACCGATCATATCTCGATGGCAGGTCCGTGGCTTCGTTTCCGCGGGCATTTGGAGAATATTTCGGACAATATGCTGATGGGGGCTGTCAATGCCTTTAACGGAGAAACGAATAAAGTGTGGAACCGTTCTACAAATACGTACGGAACGGTGTCCGGTACAGCCAAACTGTATAAGTCCGAAGGGATTCCTTCGATTGTCGTTGCCGAAGAAAACTATGGCGAGGGTTCCAGCCGTGAACATGCCGCTATGGAACCGCGTTTCCTGAATGTACGTGTCATACTGGCAAAGAGCTTTGCACGTATCCACGAGACGAATTTGAAGAAACAGGGCATGCTGGCGCTGACCTTTACCGATAAGGCGGATTATGATAAAATTCGGGAGCATGACTTGCTTTCCGTTGTCGGCTTGAAAGACTTTGCTCCGGGACGTAACCTGAAAGTGCTGCTTCATCACGAGGACGGCAGCAAGGAAAGCTTCGAAGTACAACATACGTATAATGAACAGCAGATAGGCTGGTTCCGTGCCGGCTCTGCATTAAATGCACGATAGAATATGGAAAAGATTACTGTACCTTTTATTACAGGTGACGGAGTAGGGGCAGAGGTCACTCCGTCCATGCAGGCTGTGGTGGATGCAGCCTTGAAGAAAGCCTATGGAGACAGCCGGAGTATCGGATGGAAAGAAGTGCTGGCCGGTGAGCGGGCATTTAATGAAACGGGTTCCTGGTTGCCGGAAGAAACGATGGAAGCATTCCGCACTTATAAGGTAGGTATTAAGGGACCGTTGACTACACCGGTCGGCGGCGGTATCCGTTCGCTGAACGTGGCGTTGCGCCAGACACTCGATTTGTATGTGTGCCTGCGTCCCGTGCGTTGGTATAAAGGCGTAGTTTCGCCGGTGAAAGAACCGCAGAAGGTAAACATGTGCGTATTCCGTGAGAATACGGAAGATATCTACGCCGGTATCGAATGGGAAGCCGGAACACCGGAAGCCGAAAAGTTCTATCGCTTCCTGCATGATGAGATGGGCGTGACCAAGGTGCGTTTTCCCGAAACTTCATCTTTTGGCGTGAAACCTGTGTCTAAAGAGGGAACGGAGCGGCTGGTGCGTGCGGCTTGCCGTTATGCGCTCGAAAACGGTCTGCCCTCTGTAACGCTGGTACACAAAGGCAATATCATGAAGTTTACCGAAGGCGGCTTCAAGAAATGGGGCTATGAGCTGGCGGAGCGTGAGTTTGGAAAAGATATAGCGGAGGGACGTCTTGTTGTCAAGGATTGCATTGCCGATGCCTTTTTGCAGAATACCTTGCTTGTTCCCGAAGAATACTCGGTCATTGCCACTCTGAATTTGAACGGTGATTATATTTCCGACCAGTTGGCTGCTATGGTGGGCGGCATCGGTATCGCTCCGGGAGCCAACATTAATTACAGGACGGGACATGCCATTTTTGAGGCCACTCATGGCACGGCTCCCAATATTGCCGGAAAAGACATTGTGAATCCGTGTTCCATGATTCTTTCGGCGGTGATGATGCTCGAACACCTGGGTTGGAAAGAGGCCGCCTTGCTGATAGAGGAAGCACTGGAGAAGAGTTTCACAGAAGGTCGTGCTACAGTCGATTTGGCCCGCTTCATGCAGGGTGGTGCCCCGTTGTCTACATCGGCTTTTACACGGGAAATCGTGAACAGGATAGAAGCTTCCGCAAATAATTCCCCCATAAACCAGAAAAAATAAAAATATTATGAAGAAAGAATATTTGATTTACAAACTTTCCGAAGACCTGAAAGAAGCGACCCGGATTGAGAACGAACTGTTCAAGAAGTTTGATGTGAAGCGCGGATTGCGTAATGAAGACGGTACAGGTGTGCTGGTTGGGCTCACCAAGATTGGCAACGTAGTGGGGTACGAGCGCATTCCGGGCGGAGGTCTGAAGCCTATTCCGGGCAAATTGTTCTACCGTGGCTACGACCTTGAGGATTTGGCACATGCCATTCTCAAAGAGAAACGTTTCGGCTTTGAAGAAGTGGCGTATCTGCTGCTTTCAGGCCGTTTGCCCGACAGGGAGGAACTGGCTTCTTTCCGTGAACTGATTAACGATAATATGCCGTTGGAACAGAAAACGAAGATGAACATCATCGAGCTTGAAGGGAATAATATAATGAATATCCTGGCGCGAAGCGTGCTCGAGATGTACCGCTTTGACCCGAATGCCGATGATACGTCGCGCGATAATCTGATGCGCCAGAGCATAGACCTTATTTCGAAGTTCCCCACCATCATAGCCTATGCTTTCAATATGCTTCGCCATGCCACTCACGGCCGTTCGTTGCATATCCGGCATCCGCAGGAGAATCTTTCTCTCGCGGAGAATTTCCTGTATATGCTGAAAAAGGATTATACGGAACTGGATGCCCGTACCCTTGACCTGTTGCTGGTGTTGCAGGCGGAGCATGGCGGCGGTAACAACTCTACGTTCACCGTACGCGTAACGTCCTCTACCGGAACAGATACCTATTCTGCCATCGCTGCGGGCATCGGTTCCCTGAAAGGCCCGCTTCACGGTGGCGCCAATATCCAGGTTACCGACATGTTCCACCATTTGCAGGAGAATATCCGGGATTGGACGAATGTAGACGAGATTGACACTTATTTCACCCGTATGCTGAACAAGGAGGTATATAACAAGACGGGATTGATATACGGTATCGGACATGCCGTCTATACCATTTCAGACCCTCGTGCCATACTTTTAAAGGAACTTGCCCGCGACCTTGCCCGCGAGAAAGGGAAAGAGCGTGAGTTTGCTTTCCTTGAATTGCTGGAAGAGCGAGCTATCGAAGTTTTCGGCCGTGTGAAGAACAACGGCAAGACGGTTTCGAGCAATGTGGATTTTTACTCCGGTTTCGTATATGAAATGATCGGGTTGCCGCAGGAACTGTATGTTTTTGATAATTGCTGCGGGAAAACGATTTGATTGTTACAGGTTTTCCCTATATTTGTCACACTTAAACAAAAGAACATGAGCGAAGAAGGGTTTCATCTGTTTTTGGGAGTGATGTGCGTCATTGCGCTTTTTGTGTTCATCGCTCTTTATTTCGTCAAAGCCGGATATGGGATGTTCCGTACCGCATCGTGGGGATATTCCATTAGTAACAAGGCGGCGTGGGTATTGATGGAAGCGCCGGTCTTTATCGTTATGTTTTGGTTGTGGGGCAGGAGCGGGGCAGGCTTTGCCGTGCCGGTATATCTTTTCTTTCTGCTGTTCCAGCTACACTACTTCCAAAGGTCGTTTATTTTTCCTTTTCTGCTGAAAGGAAAAAGCCGGATGCCGGTAACTATTATGATGATGGGCATTGTATTTAATGTACTGAACGGAATGATGCAGGCTGGCGGTCTGTTTTACTTTGCTTCCGAAGGGATGTATTCCGGTGGTTGGACTTATTTGCTGAAGACCCATGCGTGGTCGGGGCTTCTGTTGTTTTTTGCCGGTATGCTTATCAATCTTCATTCCGACCATGTGATTCGCCATTTGCGTAAGCCGGGCGACACGAATCATTACCTTCCTGAGAAAGGTCTTTATCGCTATGTCACTTCTGCCAACTATTTCGGTGAATTGGTAGAATGGACCGGTTTTGCCATACTTACTGCTTCGCCTGCCGCATGGGTGTTTGTGTGGTGGACTTTTGCCAATCTCGTTCCCCGTGCCAATGCCATTTACGGCCGTTACCGGAAAGAATTCGGTGATGAGGCAGTAGGAAAACGCAAGCGTATCATACCTTATATCTATTGAAAGGACAAACCATAAATCATAAATCAGGAAACTATCACATGGAATCAAAATTATTCACTCCGGTTACTTTCGGACCGCTGACATTGCGCAACCGTACCATCCGTTCGGCTGCTTTTGAAAGTATGTGTCCCGGAAATGCCCCTTCGGACATGTTGCTCGATTATCACCGTTCGGTTGCGGCAGGAGGCATCGGTATGACTACTGTGGCTTATGCGGCTGTTACTCAGAGCGGGCTTTCTTTTGACCGCCAGTTGTGGATGCGCCCTGAAATAATTCCGGGGCTTCGCAAGCTGACCGATGCGATACATGCGGAAGGTGCTGCTGCCGGAATCCAGTTGGGGCATTGCGGAAACATGTCCCATAAGAGTATTTGCGGGTGTACCCCGGTCGGTGCCAGCAGCGGCTTCAACCTGTATTCACCTACTTTTGTGCGTGGTTTGCGTGCCGGTGAACTGCCGGAGATGGCACGTGCTTACGGAAAGGCGGTGAATCTGGCCCGTGAGGCGGGATTTGATGCAGTGGAAATTCATGCCGGACATGGCTACCTTATCAGCCAGTTCCTTTCGCCTTCGACCAATCATCGCAAAGATGAATTTGGCGGTTCTCTGGAAAACCGCATGCGCTTTATGGATATGGTGATGGATGAAGTGATGAAGGCTGCCGGCAGCGATATGGCAGTGCTTGTGAAGATGAACATGCGTGACGGTTTCCGGGGAGGCATGGAGATAGATGAGACGATGCAAGTGGCCAAGCGTCTTGAATGCTCGGGTGCACATGGATTGGTATTGAGCGGCGGTTTTGTAAGTAAAGCGCCTATGTATGTGATGCGTGGGGAAATGCCGATTCGCAGCATGACACATTATATGACATGTTGGTGGCTGAAGTATGGAGTACGCATGGCGGGCAGGTGGATGATACCGTCTGTGCCATTCAAAGAGGCCTATTTCCTGGAAGACGCCCTGAAGTTCCGTGCAGAGCTGAAGATGCCGTTGATATATGTAGGCGGACTGGTGTCGCGTGCCAAGATAGATGAGGTGCTGGACAATGGTTTTGAGGCTGTACAGATGGCACGCGCCCTGCTCAACGAACCGGGCTTTGTGAACCGTATGCGCAAGGAGGAGAATGCCCGTTGCAGCTGTAGGCATAGTAATTACTGCATAGCCCGGATGTATTCCATAGAAATGGCTTGCCATCAGCATTTGCAGGAAGAACTGCCTGCCTGCTTGAAAAAGGAGATAGAGAAAATAGAAGCGAAGGGGTGATTGAATCTTTCTTATTATTGGCAATTTATACTTGGTAAACATGAAACTTGCTATCATAACCGGTGCAGACGGTGGTATGGGAACGGAAATAACCCGTGCTGTGGCTACAGCCGGATATAAAATAATCATGGCCTGTTACCGTCCGGAAAAAGCGGAAAGGGTAAAGGATATGCTGGTGCATGACACCGGTAACCCATATATTGAGGTATTGGGCATTGACTTAGCTTCGCTTGCATCTGTGGCGGCTTTTGCCGAAAGAATGTTGAAAAGGGGGGATACCGTCAGTCTGCTGATGAATAATGCCGGAACAATGGAAACAGGGCGTCACATCACTGAGGATGGTTTGGAACGTACGGTGAGTGTTAATTATGTTGCTCCTTATTTGTTGACACGCAAACTTATTCCTCTGATGGAAAAGGGGAGCCGTATTGTCAATATGGTGTCTTGTACTTATGCCATAGGGCGTCTCGACTTTCCGGATTTCTTCCATCTTGGAAAGAGAGGAGGTTTCTGGCGCATTCCTGTTTATAGCAATACGAAACTGGCTCTGACCTTGTTTACCGTTAATCTGGCGAATCGGGTCAAGGAAAAAGGGATTGTGGTGAATGCGGCCGATCCGGGTATCGTATCTACCGATATAATAACGATGCACATGTGGTTCGACCCGCTGACAGATATCTTATTCCGGCCTTTTATCCGTACTCCCCGGCAAGGAGCTGCAACAGCCGTTCATCTGCTGCTGGATGAGGATGCCGGAAAACGTACGGGAACTTTAAATGCGAGTTGCCGTCCCAAGCATCTTTCCGGGAAGTATACCCGCCATGTGCAGATGCAGGAGTTGTGGAACAGGACGGAGAAGATTGTGGAGAAGTGGTTATAAATCCAAAAAACGGATAGAACACTTGTTGAGGAAAATTTAAAGAACCTCTTGCATTATGATAATTTTTCAGGCACGGAGTGCATGGATTTCACGGTTCCGGTTTGCAAGAACCATGAAATCTGTGCACTCCGTGCCTGAAAGAAAATGTTAAAATCACTTCGGCCCTCTTGGGTTTATCCTATCGGGACTTTATTAAATGGAAAGTTCCCTCAGTACATTAACCAGGTCTTTCTTGATCGGCTTGTCGTTTTTGATGGCTTTCGTGAAAGGTACATAAACCACTTCATCGTGTTCTATGCCTATCATCACATTACGTTGTCCTTCCATGATGGCGTCGATTGCGGCAGCACCCAATCGGCTGGCAAGGATACGGTCGTGTGCCGTAGGACTGCCGCCACGCTGCAAGTGTCCGAGGATTGTGACGCGTACGTCGTATTGGGGATATTCGTTTTTCACACGTTCCGCATAGTGCATTGCACCACCGGTCAGTTCACTTTCGGCAACGAGCACGATGCTGCTGTTCTTAGACTTCCGGAAACCGTTCTTGATGAACTCTTCCAATTGGTCCACTTCCGTGCTGAATTCCGGTATGATGGCAGCCTCGGCTCCGGATGCGATAGCGCCGTTCAAGGCAAGGAAACCGGCATCGCGTCCCATAACCTCGACGAAGAAAAGACGTTCGTGAGAAGTTGCGGTGTCGCGGATTTTGTCTACGGCATCCAAAATCGTATTCAGGGCGGTGTCGTAACCGATTGTGGTATCCGTTCCGTACAGGTCGTTGTCGATGGTTCCCGGCAGACCGATACAGGGCACATCAAATTCTTGCGCAAAGATGCGTGCACCGGACAGAGAGCCGTCGCCACCGATAACCACCAGGGCATCGATACCCTCTTTCTTCATGTTATCGTATGCTATCTGCCGTCCTTCGGGCGTGGTAAACTCTTTACAGCGCGCTGTTTTCAGGATAGTACCGCCCAATTGGATGATGTTACTTACATTCTGGCTCTTGAATTCTTTGATTTCACCGGTTACCAAGCCTTTGTAACCTCTATATATGCCTTTAACCTGAAGTCCGTTGTAGATAGCCGCACGTGTTACCGCACGGATAGCCGCATTCATTCCCGGAGCGTCGCCGCCCGATGTTAAAATACCGATACACTTAATTGTTCCCATAACAATCTCTTTATTTAGTGTTAATAATTACCTTAAAAAATCTGCTCGCAAAGATAACAAAAGCTTTTTAAATTCGTGATTTTATTGCCTTGGATATTTCTTCCATCAGCCATTTGGGAGTGGAAGTGGCTCCACAAATACCAATGGACTCTGTGCCAATGAGTAACCGGTTGTCTATCTCTTCCGCACTGTCGATAAGGTGCGAGTTGGGATTTACCTTCTTGCATTCGTTGAACAGGATTTTTCCATTGGAACTTTTCTTGCCGCTGACGAAGAATACCAAATCGTGCGAAGCTGCGAATTTCCGGATGTTGGGAATGCGGTTGGCTACTTGCCGGCATATGGTGTCGTAATATTCGAAAGTGACATCGGAGGATATATGTTCTTTTATGTATTCCACGATTTTTTGAAATTCATCCAGCGACTTGGTGGTTTGCGAGTAGAGGCGTATGCTCTTGCTGAAATCCAGTGACTTGGCTTCTTCCAGCTTTTCTATAACAATTGCTTTTCCTGTGGTTTGCCCCACCAGTCCCAGGACTTCTGCATGTCCGTTCTTTCCGTATATGACGATTTGTTTGTCCTCATTGTCTTCCTGGATATACTCCTGCTTGATTTTCTTTTGTAAGCGGAGAACCACCGGACAAGTGGCGTCGATTATTTCAATATTGTTGCGCCTGGCGGTTATATAGGTTTCGGGCGGTTCGCCGTGTGCCCGCAATAAAACTTTGGCATTATGCAGGCGGTTGAACTCCCCGTGGTTGATGGTGATAAGCCCCATTGCTTTCAAGCGCTCCACTTCACGGCTGTTGTGCACAATGTCTCCCAAACAGTATAATGTTCCGCTTTTGGATAACTCTTCTTCTGCTTTATTGATTGCGGTAACTACCCCGAAGCAGAAGCCGGAACCTTCGTCTATTTCCACTTTTGCCATATTGCAGCTTTTTGCGTTATGATTTGCACACTTTTTCGAACTGTTCTGCCAGCCATTCCTTTTGTTGGGAAATGGTCATGTGGCTGTTGTCGAGCAGCAGTGCGTCGTCGGCTTTGCGGAGCGGACTCACTTCCCTGTTCTGGTCTATATAATCCCTCTGCTTCACATTCTCCAGGATACCATTGCTTCGCGCACAAAGTCGAGGGCGGCAATGGGACTGACGCGGGAGGATACTTCCATTGTGCGGATTTTCTTTTCCACATTGATGTCGTTCAGGTAGGTGTCGGGACGTCCCGTTTCCGGGTTCAGCTGAAAGGATATGCGGATGCTGTTGATCTGCTTTTTCAGTTTTTTCGTATCGATGCCCTCGGCTGTGAAGATACCGTTCTCCATACTATATAAAGTGACGGCACGGTACATGGCTCCGCTGTCGATATAAATATAGCCGATTTCACGGGCGAGGTCCTTGGCCATTGTGCTTTTTCCGCACGAAGAGAAGCCGTCGATTGCGATTGTTATCTTTTTCATATGAAATGATTTTATACCATAATTTATATAGGAATCTCTCTCTCGGTAGATTTTTTTGAACGTTTCATTTAAAATTCTTGCCAAAGATACGGTATTTTTAAAATATCTCGTTACTTTTGCGCTACAAAAGCTGACGAAGGCTTTTGAAGAATTAAAAAAATAAAAATGCCTTGTTTATTGTGTAAAAAAACACAGCCGGGCAAGAACAATCGTGGGAAAAGTGCTATATTTGCCCAAAATGAGAAACACTAATAATTATAGTATAAATTATGGAAATTAAAAAGACACCTAAGGCAGACTTGGAGAACAAAAAGTCGACTTGGCTGCTTGTCGGTTACGTGATTGTGCTCGCGTTTATGTTCGTTGCATTCGAATGGACAAAACGTGATATCAAGATTGATACGAGCCAGGCAATTACCGACCTTGTATTTGAAGAGGAAATCATTCCGATTACGGAACAACCCGAGCAGGTGGCTCCACCGCCCCCCGAAGCTCCGTCGATTGCAGAAACCCTGACAATCGTGGATGACGACGCAGATGTGGAGGAAACCACGATAGCTACATCTGAAGAAACCAATCAGGCTGTGGAAATCAAATATGTTCC
>PPYF01028193.1_pt1 | contig 14171 bp, 11 predicted proteins | sample 1559871 | NCBI WGS metagenome assembly PPYF01 (sample SAMN08240021, study PRJNA423297) | Human gut metagenome, whole genome shotgun sequencing project. | reverse complement strand
ATTTGCCAACATTTTTTGAAAGATATGTTGGCAAAATCGTAGTAAATCTGAAAAATGTACAACATCGACAGGATTCGACACGCTAAAACCTTTAAAATCATAGGTTTCTTTTTAAAAATGTTGTCATTTTAGCGCCATATTTAAATTTTGCCAACATCAAGGCATCATTCCACTTGCATACGATGCTCGTCAAAATGGTAGAGGTAGGTGTGAAGTTTTATTCAAACGCCCACCAGTCAGCCGAACGGAGTTTCAATGTCCGCCACATATCGGCGAAGCCGTTACAATCTCTTGCGGACATTATACCACAAAGCCAGTCTGTATAAGCGTCTCATCTGATGTTTCAACATATGAATCACCGCAAAATCTTTATTTCACCGAAAAGAGCAGTCTGCGAAACAGGCGAAGCCGCGCATGTTTTCAGCTGGAAATCAAAATCTGTCCGAGCCCGCCGCAAGACACGCAAACCATGAAGCGAGTTTTTCAAAAGCGGCGGGCGAGTTATTTTGATTCCCTGAAAATAAAGCGGCGAGCCGTCGCTTTGCCTGTTTTTTTAGGGAAATAACAGTTTTGTGGTAATTCATTGTACCACGCCTCAGCTTTTTTCCAACCACCATATACAAAAATATGCCCCCTCCCGAGCAGCAAGCTTTTGTTATTCAGCTTATCTGCTCGGAAGAGAGCATTTCGATCGTTCTGGGTTTCAACGTACCATTTGCATACGAATACGGTTTTCATACAGGGCCGACTGTGCAATATACTGCCGCCCCATCTCCCGGTAAACATAATACCGCTTTCCCATATCTCGGCTCGCATGATACAGCCCGCTCTTCACCGATCAAAGTGTTGCTGTGTTGCTCTTCACCGGTAGGAGGTGCCTCTATGCTTTTCTTCACCGTCCAGAGTGCTGAACCGCGATTCACCGTCGACAACTCCACTCAATCCTCTCAATCCTGTCAAAGGCCTCCTTAAGTCTATCCACACCTACCGTGCATGCTATCCTCAAGAAGCCCTCTCCGCACTCTCCGAAGGCGTCTCCAGGCAGTGTCAGCACATGAGCCTCTCTCAGTATCACATCTGCCGCCTCCCTGCTGCTTACCCCTGTCTCCTTTATGTTTATGAATAGATAGAAGCTACCTTTCGGAGGATATATAACATGCAGCTTTGGAATTTGGTTTATCCTCTCTGCCGCATAATACATCCTCTTCCTGTATTCTTCTATCATCTCAGGCTGCACTTCTTTTCTGTGGCGCAGCGCATGTATCGCCGCTCTCTGGGAGATGGACGGCGCTGTGAACACTACGTTCTCGTTTATCTGCTGGATTGTCTTTATGATGTAGTCCGGCGCTATGATGTTTCCTACTCTCCACCCTGTCATCGTGAAGTTCTTGGAAAAGGAGTTTAATATTATCGTCCTCTCTCTCATTCCGGGCAGTGAGCCAAAGGGGATAAATTGCCTTTCATAGCTGAAGGATGTATATATGTCGTCTGAGATCACTATGAGGTCGTATTTCTCTGCTATCCTTGCTATCTTTTCCATCGTCTCTCTTGTCAGGCAGTTGCCTGTTGGGTTTGACGGTGAGTTGATGACTATGGCTTTTGTTCTCTCAGTTATGAGGCTTTCAAGCCTTTTCGTATTTATCTGAAAGTCTTCTTCCTCGTAGGTGGGAAGTTCTACTGGTATTCCTCTTGCCAGCTCCACCTGCTGAGGATATGGTGTGAAGTATGGCGCCTGGAGGATTACTTCGTCTCCGTCGTCCACTATGGCTTCCAGTGCAAGGTACATGCCAAGGCAGGCTGAGGCGCAGACGAAGACTTCTTCGTCCTTCACGTCCATGTCGTATTCTTCCTTGTAGAAATTGCAGATTTCTGCTCTGAGCTCGGGATCGCCTCTGAAGTCTGTATATTTTGTATGGCCTGCTTTTGCGTCCTCATATGATTTTTCTATGATGAGGGGATGGGTTATCAGGTCTGGGTCGCCGAGGCTGAGGTTGATGACGTCGTCAAAGGACTTGGCCATCACATCGGACTGACCCATGGCTGTGCTCTGGTCTTTCCAGTATCTCTTGGCTATGTATTTGTGTTTCATATATTTCCTCCCTGCTCCTGTATTTCTTTTATTCTGCGGTAAAGCGTCGCCTTGCTGATTCCCAGCGCGCGGGCCGCCTGTATTTTGCCGGTCAGCGTATTGCCGTATATGCGGATGGCTTCCTTTATGTAATCCTCTTCGACATATTTCAGCGGTTTGAGCTGCAGGCTGTTTTGCGCATCTGTATCATGGCCGATCAGCTTCTGAGGCAAGTCAGTCACTCTGATGCATGGGCCTGATGAAATATTCACCGCGTATTCGATGACGTTTTGCAGCTCCCTTATGTTGCCTGGCCAGCTGTAGCCGTTGAGCACTCTTATGACGTCATCGTCAAAGCTGAATATTGGTTTGTCGAGGGCTTTGGCATAAGTTCCTAAAAAATATGCGGCCAGTTCTTCGATGTCGCTTTTCCTTTCTCTAAGAGGCGGGATTTGCAGCGGAATGACGCTGAGCCTGTAATACAGGTCTTCTCTGAAATGTCCATTTTTGCACATCTGCTCCAAGTCTTTATTGGTAGCTGCGATTATCCTTACGGAAACATCTATTTCTTTATTTCCGCCTAAGCGCTGTACTTTTCTTTCCTGCAACGCCCGCAACAGCTTTGCCTGCAGATGTATAGGGAATTCGCCGATTTCGTCGAGAAACAATGTGCCGCCGTTTGCCAATTCAAATTTACCCAGCTTTCCGCCTTTTAACGCTCCTGTGAAAGCTCCCTCTTCATAACCGAAGAGCTCGCTTTCGATCAGGTTCTCAGGCAGTGCGGCGCAGTTTATCGCTATGAAAGGCCCGTTTGACTTGCCACTGGCCGTATGGATTGCTCTGGCAAAGATTTCTTTGCCTGTGCCGCTTTCTCCCTGTATGAGGATATTGGCGTTGCCGGCGGCGAACTTCTCGGCCTGAGCCTTTACTTCTCTGATCTTGCTGCTGCTTCCGACTATATAGTCAAAGGAAAAATCGAACCCGTTGTTCTTCAGCTTTTTTACCGTTGCTTCCAGCTCCATGGTTTCGGATTTTTCCTTGAGCTTCATCGCAAGCAGTTCCGACATCTGGTGGATAAATTCAAGAAAGGCTTTCTGTCTCTCAAGCAGTCTGTCTATGTTTTCCTCGTTGGCATAGATGCCTATGGCGCCGTAAACTTCTCCTTCGTCTATTATGGGCACCGTTATCATCGAGTTGACATCGCAGTTATATTTTTCAGGACAATTCTTGCAGCCTGCAAAGTTTCTCTTGCTGTCATTGACTATGAGAACTTTTCTTTTTTTGATAGTCTCCACAAGCATGGAATTTTTAGTCAGCTTGTTCAATTCACTGTTGTTGGTGATGCCGTCCTTGCTGTCTCCAACAATCAAAAAGTCCATATTGCATATCAGCACCTGCATCTGAGTTATAGAGTTGATAATACTTGCCGTCTTCTGTACGTATTCTTTTATGCTGCTTAAATCCATATTTATCACCTCTGCCTGGTCATAAAGGCTGCCTGATTAAAAAGACTGCCTGGTCATAAAGGCTGCCTCGGGGGCAGCCTTTATGCTCTTTTAATTATTTTATCAACAGGCCAATAAATATGCAATCCTCTATTTATCGTAGCTTCTGAAGGCAAAGGCCGGAAGATCCATATCTTTGAAGACGTCATTATACAATATGCCGGCTGTTCCTATGTCGGTAGAGCCCATACCTATTATGCAGGCGCATATGATTTCTTCGTCATTTTCTCTTCCTGCTTTTTTTTGCAGCACGATTTCCGGCATCTCCGCGTGGATGTTTTCTCTGGTTATCTTTCCCTCGTGGACAAGTTTGAGCAGTTCTCCCCTGTGAGAATTCTGTTCCCAGCTGTCTACCACCAGTTTATCGCATGTGAGAGGAATGTTTTCGTCCAGCTCCTGGAAGGATCCCAGCGACAGCACTGTGCAGCCGGCTTTCAGCCATTCTCTCATGACTAAAGGCTCGTCGGCGATGGTCACGGTGATTATCAGGTCGGAATCTCTGCAGCACTCTTCGTTTGTCTTTACAGGAGTGACTTTCAGGCGCAGCTCTTTATTCAGTTCCTCGGCACATTTCAGGGCTGCTTCCCATCTGATGTCTGAAACCTTTATTTCCTCGATTTCAGGACAATTTTCCGCGATGGCTCTGGCGTTCATCCTGCCCTGAACTCCTGCGCCGATTATGCCTGCGGTCTTAGCGTTGTTCTTTAAGAGATATTTTGCCGCTACACCGGCGGAAGCTCCTGTTCTTATATCGGTTATGAAGCTTCCGTCCATTATGGCCAGTATCTCGCCTGTCCTGGGCTCGTTGAGGATGATCACGCCGCCTATGTACGGAATGCCTTTCTTGGCGTTGTCGTTGAATCCCCATACCCATTTTATTCCTGAGATATCCACGTCTCCTCCGACGTATGCCGGCATGGCGTTGTATGAACCGCCGTACGGAGGCCAGTCGTTGCTTTCTCCCGTGTCGAGAGTTATTTTGGCCGGCATGTTTACCTGCTCACGGCCGTGGGCCTGATAAACTTTCTCTACGATTTCTATTGCCTTTTTCATGCTCAATACATTCTGCACGTCGCTCTTTGAGATCAGTTTTACATTATCCATAATTTTCCTCCTGTTTTTTATAGTTTATTTTCTTAAACACATTGTTTTATGAAATGCTCCGATACGTGTTCTTCCCTAAAACGGGCCATAATTGGTAAGCACGGCTACTGCCAAAATCAAGCACACCCAGATTGACCACTTTATCACCAGCGAAAGGGAGAATTTGAACCATTTCTTAAAGGATACGCCTGCCAGACCCAATGAAGCCATCAGTATAGGGTGAACCGGCGTGATCATATTCCAGAAACCGTCTCCGCTCTGGAATGCCAGCACTGCTGTCTGCCTGGTTATGTCAAGCACGTCTGCAAGGGATGACATTATCGGCATTACGACAACTGCCTGACCTGATGACGATGGTATGAGGAAGTTGACGATTCCCTGGGATATGTACATTCCCCATGCCGCTATGATCTTCGGGAATTTTTCCAGAGGTATGCTGGTCGCATAGACGATAGTATCGAGGATATTTCCGTCCTGCAGGACTATCAGGATGGCTCTGCCTATGCACACCAGTATGACTGCCGTAGCTATGTCTCTGCAGCCGATCATGAATTCGTTTATCGTGGCATTGAAGTCGCCTTTAAAATATATGAGTCCTATGACGATTCCCATGAGGAAGAACAGTCCGGCCATTTCAGCCAGGTACCATTCGTATTTTATTATGCCGAAAACCAGCACCGCTATGGTGAGCACCAGCGTGCCCAGTATGAGTTTGTCTTTCGTGTTGAATTCCCTGTCCTCTACCATCTGCATGTTTTCAGGAAGTTCATTCAGATTCACTCTGACTCCGCTGGCCTTGAACTTTTTGCCGTGGCGGATGGTGTGGTGGATGGCGATTATCAGTGCTCCCAGTCCAAGGACGATCCTCAGTCCTATTCCGGAAAAGAGAGGAAGATCGCATATACTCTGCGCAACTCCCGTGTTGAACGGATTGAGGGCTCCTGCCGAATAACCGCTGTACAGTCCCACTATAGGCATCGAAACGCCTACGATAGGATCAAAGCCCATCTTGATGGATATAGGAACGAGGATAGCTACCAGAGGAATTATTTCTTCACCCATGCCGTAGGACATTCCGCCGATGAAAAAAGCAGTCATGATTATTATTATGAGTACGGTTTCTTTTCCCTCGTATCTCCTTATGAGCTTATTCAGAGCTGCGGCGATGGCTCCGGATTTTGTGACTATGCCGAAAGCTCCGCCTACCACAAATATGAACCAGGCTATGTCTGAAGCGTCCAGCATGCCGTTGTATATCGACTGGATAAGGGACATGAATGTGGTCGGATTGGCTTCTGTGGACTGATATGTTCCTGCAACAACGAGAGACCTGCCGTCAACCACTTCTCTGTCAAATGCGCCGGCCGGCACGATGTAAGTAAGCAGAGCCGACAGAACGACGAGAGCTATCAACAGTGTTCCTGTATCAGGAAAGCGTATTTTCCATCTTCTTTCTTTTATCTTGTTTTCCATTTTACTGCTCCTTTTTTCGCTTTTAGCTTTTTAGCGGGCTTAGATTCTCAATCTGAGAACTTCGATCTCAATTTGAGAACTTTTCTTTTAGCTGCGCAGGGCTCATACCTGAAAGACCCATTTTTTCCAAAGTACGGCCTGACACCTGATAATCTTCATCGTTATATGCTCCGGCCAGAGTTATGCATGCGTCTATCACCGGAGTTTCAACGCCGCACAGTTTCGCCAGCTGGCTGCACGGAACAAGCAGATATGGCACGTCCTCTGTGATATACCTCGCTTTGGAGGAATTTGGAGCGCTGTCTATCTTTCCGTGGGACGATGACTTTCTGTTGAAATCGTAGACCGACGATTCGTTCATGCCGTAAAGGGAATTCATCGCTTCAAGCTCTGTCCTGAGCTTGATTCCCAGTGCCTTTCCCACCTGAAGGCGCTCCTCGTCCATCTTCTGAGCCGCATTGGCCGTCGCCGTGCTGCAGCAGTCTCTGTAATAATTGAAATTGCCGTTGAAATTCTCCAGCAGGCCTATATTGGCCAGCGTCATCAATGGGTGCCCGCCGAAATTGATATTTTCCAGTCCGGCGACAAGGGGACCGGCGAGTATCTCCGCCGGTATCGGCAGAAGATTTCTTATTTCTTCTTCCGTGCGTTCCGAGGCATCTTTCGGGCAGATGCTTAATGGCAGGAATTTTTTGATGCCCATTATGGATGTGACTCCCTCGCCCGCCAGTCTGCACGCCCAAGGGATACTTATCGTATCTACGAAATGCACTTTAATGTCTTGCTTTCCTGCCTCCAGCATTATCCGTCTGAAAACGAGGCTGGCATAGTTGGCCGGCATCGTGACTACTATGCTTTCGTCGCTGAGGAACGGCAGCATATCTCTGAAAAACTTCTCCTGGGCAAACGATGGACATACGATCACATATAGATTGGAATGTTTCATCGCCGCTTCGATATCGTGGGTCGCGAGGGAGATCTTTTCAAAGCCTCCCAGTATCATGGGGTATCCGTGGTGTTCGTCCAGCGCTGTGATTCCTCCGGCTTCCTTTATGGCCTTTATCTGTGCAGGAAATTCTGCAAAATCATAGATGCAGACGTCGTATCCCTCTTTGGCGAAGTGATATGCAGCTGTAATGCCGCCGTTTCCCGCACCGAAAACCGTGACTTTTTTCATTTGTTCCACCTCCTGTCTCTTAATTTTTCCTAGCTGCCAGCTCAGGCCGATTTCTTTTGCCTTTTCCTTTGGCTTTTGCTCCGGCCGCCTGCCCCGACCCTTTGCAAACATGTATACGCATAATCCGTGCCAAAATATAAACGTTGAAATTCAGCCATTCTTTCTCCTGGGTTCTCATTTTGAGAACCCCGCAGCGAATACTTTGAAAACGTGCCGTACAGGAGCGGGAACCTTACAGCAAAATCCTGAGAACTGCCGGTAAAATCCTGAGCCCCTGCGAATCTCTATATTAAACGCAAAAAAAAGAGGACCTCTGGGGAGAACACCGATAAAGCGCCCTGCCACCGTGATCCTCTGTTCTCTGAAATCTTCTTTTTCAAATCTGTCTCTAATTGCTCTCTATATCCTTTATCTGCTCCATCACGCTTGCAAAAGACGTAGAGCCTTTGGATTTCTTAGCCTTGATACAGCTTCTGACAGAAATCTTATCGTATATGTCCTCTTCAAATTTCGGCGAAAAAGACTTGAATTCATCCATTGACATCTCCTCTATGGCGATGCCTTTTTTGATGCAGTAAAGGACTATCCTGCCTATTATCTCATGACAGTCTCTGAATGGTATTCCTTTAGCCACAAGATAGTCAGCTGCGTCTGTCGCGTTCATATATCCGTATTTGGCGGCATGCTCCATATTTTCCCTTTTCACTTCCATGGTCAGGAGCATCTCAGTGAAGATGGAAACCGAAGCCTTTACTGTGTCAACGGCATCGAAAGCCGGGAGCTTATCCTCCTGCAGGTCTTTGTTGTATGCCATAGGCAGGGCTTTGCACAGCGCAAGAAGCGTCATCAAGTCGCCGTACACTCTGGCAGTCTTGCCCCTTATCAGCTCCGCCATGTCGGGATTTTTCTTCTGCGGCATTATGCTGCTTCCGGTGGAAAAGGCGTCGTCTATCTCCACGAAGCTGAATTCTACTGTGCTCCACATGATGAGTTCTTCGCAGAACCTCGACAGATGCATCATGGTCACGGCGCAGCACTGGACAAACTCAATGGCAAAATCCCTGTCAGCCACAGCGTCCATTCCGTTGGGCAGCACTTGCGAAAAGCCCAGCTCTCTCGCAAGGAAATCCCTGTCCGTATCATAAGTAGTTCCGGCCAGCGCCCCGCTGCCCAGCGGAAGCCTGTCTATACGCTTGAGGCAGTCTGCGAACCTTTCCCTGTCCCTTGAAATCATCTGATAATACGCCAACAGATGATATGCCAGCGTGACCGGCTGCGCCCTCTGCAGATGGGTATATCCCGGCATCACGGTGTCTGTATGCTCCTTCGACAGCTTCAGCAGTGCTTCGTTCAGCCCGGCCAGAAGCTTGTCGATTTCAGCTGTTTCATTCTTCAGATAGAGGCGAAAGTCCACGGCCACCTGATCGTTCCTGCTTCTGGCAGTATGGAGTTTTTTGCCCGTATCGCCGATTCTTTCCGTCAATATAGTCTCGATATTCATGTGGATATCTTCCGACTCTATGGAAAACTCTATCTTTCCCGCTTCTATATCTTCCCTGATCTGAGCGAGGGCATCTGTGATCTTCGCTGCTTCTTCCTGAGAAATGATTCCCTGTTTGGCCAGCATCTTTGCGTGGACGATGCTTCCGGCTATGTCTTCCTTGTAAAGTCTCTGGTCGAATTCGATGGAAGCGTTGAATTCATCAGCGGATGAAGTCGCCGCCTTTGAGAACCTTCCTTTCCAAAGTTTCATTATTCAGGTTTCCCCCTTCTACGGTAATTTTCTGTATGGCGCGTATCTTGAGCGGCAGCGCGAACAGGTTGATAAAGCCCTCTGCGTCGCTCTGATTATACACTTCGTCCTTGCTGAATGTGGCGAATTCTTCGTTATAGAGCGAATAAACTGCCTTTCTTCCGGTGACCACTGCCGAGCCTTTGTAAAGCTTCATTCTCACGGTGCCTGTGATGAGCTGCTGAGTCGAATCGACGAAAGCGCTTATGGCTTCTCTCAGCGGAGTATACCAAAGTCCGTCATAGACCAGCTGTGAAAACTTCTGCGCCACGATATTCTTATACTGCGTCGTGTCTCTGTCTAGGATCAGCTGTTCAAGTCCCGTATGGGCGGCAAACAATATGGTTCCGCCCGGCGTCTCATAAACGCCTCTGGACTTCATGCCCACGAGACGGTTCTCGATGATGTCTGCGGTGCCTACTCCGTTTCTGCTGCCCATCTCGTTCAGCTTAGTAAGCAGTGAAATGCAGTCCATCTTTTCTCCGTTGATCGCTACAGGTATGCCCTTTTCAAAGTCTATTTCGACGTATTCCGGCTTATCGGGCGCCTGCTCAGGAGGAACGCTGAGGACATGGATGCTGTCCAGATGTTCGTTCCAAGGATTTTCCAGTTCTCCGCCCTCGTGGCTTATATGCCATATATTTTCATCACGGCTGTATATCTTCTTAGTCGTCTGACTGATAGGAATATTGTGCGCTTTCGCATACTCTATCAGCTCTTCTCTCGAATGAAGATCCCACTGACGCCACGGTGCTATGATCTTAATCGCCGGATTGAGGGCTTTTATGGTTACTTCAAAGCGAACCTGATCGTTGCCCTTGCCTGTGCATCCGTGGGCTATGTAAAAGGCGTTTTCTTTTTCCGCAACTTCAACAAGCTTCTTAGCCATCAGCGGTCTTGCCATGGAAGTTCCCAGCATATACTGGCCCTCATAGATTGCCCCGGCTTTCAGCGTCGGCCAGATAAAGTCGGTGATGAATTCTTCTCTGATGTCGAGAGTATACGCCTTGCTCGCTCCTGTGGCCAGTGCTTTCTTTTCGATGGCTTCAAAATCTTCTTTTTGTCCTGCGTTGCAGCATACGGCGATTATATCAAAGTCTGTGTTCTCCTTGAGCCAGGCCATGATGACGGAGGTGTCCAAACCACCTGAGTATGCCAGAATTACTTTTTCTTTTTCCATTTCATTATATCTCCTGTAAATTCATGTATAAAAATTAAAATAATATAATTATTATACATAACTCTTGAGAAAATGCAACACTGTTTTGGGTAAATTTGTATATATTTTTAAATTTTTTTGCATATTTATGCTTGCAATGCATAAACATCAAGTTTTCCAAAGCCTTTCGTCCGGCCATGGCCTTTAATCCCATGCGCGGCCAAGCTTCGCTTTGTCATGGGCTTTGCTCTCATGCGCAGCTTACCGCCCAAACGCAATTCACCGGGCAAACGCAACTAACGGACAAACGCGGTTCACAGGCAAAACGCAAAAATTTAATATAAATTTTATACTGTCTGAATTTAAAAGCCGCAGTGTTGGTATATAATATAATGTAAAAGGAGGTGAATATATGGAAAAATTAAAAGCAAAGAGGGGCTTTATATGCGACATGGACGGAGTTATTTACCACGGAGACAAACTGCTGCCCGGCGTAAAAGAATTCGTGGACTGGCTTTACAAGAACGATAAGGAATTTCTGTTCTTGACCAACAACAGCAGCAAAACTCCGCTCGAACTGAAGCTTAAGCTCAAAACTATGGGGCTCGATGTGGATGAAACTCATTTTTATACCAGCGCCCTAGCCACCGCCAAATTCGTCAGGCAACAATCGCCTCAGTGCAGCGCTTACGTCATCGGCGATTCAGGTCTCATAGGCGCGCTCTATCAGGAGGGCATCGCCATCACAGATAAAAATCCCGATTACGTGATAGTCGGTGAGAGCCATACCTACAGCTATGAGACTGTCAACAAAGCCGTTTCCCTTGTTCTTGGCGGCGCCAAGCTTATCGGTACCAACTCAGATTTAACGGGGCCTACGACGGAGGGAATAGCTCCTGCATGCAGAGCTCTGATCTCGCCCATCGAAATGGCTACAGGCAAGAAAGCTTATTTCATAGGAAAGCCCAACCCTCTGATGATGAGAACCGGTCTGCGCATGCTGGGCATCCACTCTGATGAAGCTGCAATGATCGGGGACCGCATGGATACTGACATAGTTGCCGGTATAGAGTCCGGGCTGGACACAGTTCTGGTGCTTTCCGGCGTTACTTCCACGTCGGACATAAGTCTGTTTCCTTACAGGCCGAGACTGATCCTCAGCGGAGTCGGCGACATCTGCAGGGAGAAATAAAAGCCGCGGTTCAGATAAGAACAGCGGCTTTTTTTATTTTCTTATATATCAGTCTGCATCAGTCCCTAAATTTGATCTCACCCGTCTCGCAGTTCATCTCGTCTACTATGGCCAGCGATTCCAGATGATATCCCAGATTTCTTATTATCGTCCCTCCGTGCTGAAATCCTTTTTCGACTGCAATTCCTATACCGGCCACCGACGCTCCGGCCTCGTCTACAATTTTGATCAGCCCTTGAAGCGCACAGCCGTTGGCCAGAAAATCATCTATTATAAGGACTTTATCTTCTTTTCCGAGAAATTTTCTTGAAACTATTATCTGATTTTTATTCTTGTGGGTAAAGGATTCGACTTCGGCGGTATACATCTCTCCCTCGAGATTTATGCTCTTGGACTTCTTGGCGAAGACCACAGGCACTCCGAAATGCTGAGCTGCAATGCAGGCTATTCCTATTCCAGAGGCTTCAATCGTCAGGATCTTGTTTATTTCTTCATCTTTGAACCGCCTTTTGAACTCGGCTCCCATCTGATTGAACAGCTCTATATCCATCTGATGATTAAGAAAACTGTCAACCTTCAGAACGTTTCCTTCCTTTACTACGCCGTCTCTTGCTATTCTCTCTTCTAAAAAGTTCATCCTTGCTCCTTTTTGTAACCGGTCATTTCTAGCTGAACAATCTCAGGGTGATTTAACTGAACATTCCCAGGCCGAAGAAATTGTCAAGCTGTCCTAAGAGAACCATGACCATCATGATCGGCGCTACGAATTTTATACAGAAATCATAAAAACCCTTTGTTCTGAATTTATTGCCGTTAAGCGTCGCTTCTTCATCCACCCACTGGGTAGGAATCACTATCGCACAGTAGCATGCTCCCAGCGGCATTAAAATGCCCTCTGAAATCAAATCTATCGCATCAAGCCATGTGCTCTGTCCGAAGAACTGCGGGAATCCGTTGGCACCCAGCCCGTCCAGCGACACTAAAGATGCCGTTACAGCAATACTCACACCGAGAATTGTTGCGATTTTCTTTCTGTTAGGTTTTCTTCCCTTTTCTATCGACTTGTCCATAGCGACGGCGACTATACCCTCAAGCAGAGAAATCGACGAGGTTATGGCAGCGATGAAAACTAACCCATAAAACAGGAATCCGAACAGCGGCCCCATCTTCCCCATAGAACTAAACACCGTCTGCAGTGTTATGAACAACAAGCCCGGCCCCTGACCCGGCTGAAGTCCGGAAGCAAAAACCGCCGGCATGGTGGCAAGTCCCGCCATCAACGCAACTATAGTATCAGCAACAGGAATCACCAGCGCGCTTCTTTCCAGGTTCTGTTCCTTTGGCAGATATGAACCGTAGGCGATCATGATCGCCATTCCCAGAGACAGGGAAAAGAACATCTGTCCTCCGGCAACGGAAAGCACCGTAATCCAGCCGGTGCCCTCGAACGCAGACCAGTCAGGCTTGAACATGAAAGCAAGTCCTTCAGACGCCCCCGGCAGCGTCACGCTCCTTATTATAACTATAACCAGCATCACGAAAAGCGCAGGCATAGCAATAGAGGAAAACTTCTCTATTCCTCCGGAAACGCCGCCTCTCACGATTATAACAGTAAGTATGACAAATATGAGCGAAAATATGACCGTCTGAGCCATATCTGTCGTAAATTCACTAAAGAAGACTGCACTGTCCTCTCCGCCTGTTCCCCAGCCTGCGCCGAACAAGTCTCCCAGATTGGCTACCGCGTACTTTATGCAATAGCCTCCCAGCATCGAGTAAAATGACAGTATCATCCACGGAGCGATTGCTCCCATCCATCCTATAAAAGCATATTTTTTCGATAAAGTCTCATAAGCTCCGACGACGCCTTTGCCTGTTCTTCTTCCAAGCGCCAGCTCCGTCAGTAAAATCACATAGCCTACGAGCACTACCAATATGAGATATAAGATCAAAAATCCAAATCCGCCGTTGGCTCCCATCTTATATGGAAATCCCCAGAGATTTCCCAGTCCCACAGCAGAACCCACGGCAGCCATCAGGAACCCTACATTGGAGCCAAACTGCCCCTTATGGTTTCCTTGTTGTTTCTGTTCCATCAAAATTTCCTCCTGAGTTTTATTAAATCACACGCTTCACTTATTTTTCTTTACAATAAGTAATCTCACTCTAACAAAACAAATGATTTTTGTCAATAAATAAAGTATCTTATGTGTATTCAGGGAAGAAAATGTGGTATAATAAACGCAATATTCATATTGTTCAGCTTCGCTGCAATGAAGCGTTTATTGAATCACTTTGCTAGACTTGATTTGTGGTATAATGAACCCAACATCGTATTGTTCGGCGTTGCCGCAAGGTAGGGTTCATTGAATCACTTGGCCAAACTGGCCTTGTGGTATAATGTCCGCATAAGATTATAACGGCTTCGCCGATAGGAAGCGGCCATTGAATCACCGTTCGGCTGACTGGAGGGCGTTTGAATAAAACTTCACAGCCCCCTTTACCCTTTTGACGAGCATCATATGCAAGCGGAATGATGCCTTGATGTTGGCAAAAATTAAATATGCCGCTAAAATGACAACATTTTTAGAAAGAAACCTACGATTTTAAAGGTTTTAGAGAGTCGAATCCTGTCGATGTTGTACATTTTTCAGATTTACTACGATTTTGCCAACATATCTTTCAAAAAATGTTGGCAAAT
>PPYF01099778.1_pt1 | contig 14173 bp, 15 predicted proteins | sample 1559871 | NCBI WGS metagenome assembly PPYF01 (sample SAMN08240021, study PRJNA423297) | Human gut metagenome, whole genome shotgun sequencing project. | reverse complement strand
GCCTGTCCCCTGTCCACCCGGTTGTCCCCGCCACTGCCCCTGCCGCTGTTCTTCCAGCTGCCCTTCCATCTGCCCTCTCACCGAAGCGCCGTAAACAGGGCTGCCTGCCCAGCCCAGGACTCCGGCAAACAGCACCGCCAGCCCCCATAGGGCTGCGCTCCTGACTCCCCATTTCTTCCATCTCTTCATCCCAAAAATGTCTCCAATGTCCCAAAAAGTGCCAGCAGAATGGGCATACTGATACCCAGAATGGACAGCTTCCCGAATATTTCAATCTGGTTTCCCAAGGAACCGTACCCTGCGTCCTTGCAGATTCCGGATGCAAATTCGGCCACATAGGTAATGCCCACCATCTTAAGCAGCGTCACCAGATATACGCTGTTTACCTTGATATAGCCCTGAATCCGTTCCAGGGCCTCCAGTATGTCCTTTAACTTTACAGTACCGTAAAAGAAGATAAAGGCACCTGCCGCCATGACCATATATGCTGCGTATTCTCCCTTTAATCCCTTTAACTGCACCGCCAGCAGGACCGTGGCAATCCCTGCAGCCGCAATAGTAATAATTGTCATATGGTTTCCTCCCTGAAAAGGCGCGTTTTACAGCGCAAACAGATTCTTCATTGTCTCAAACAGGTCGTATATGTAAGGTATCATCCAGAATAATACCAGCACCAATCCGGCCAGACTCGTAAGGAAAGCCTGCTCATCCCGGCCGCTGTGCTTTAATACCTGGCAGATGACAGATACCAGGATTCCTACTGCCGCTATGCGAAATATCAGATTTACACCCATTGCCGTCTCCTCAATCTTCTTAAATATATATTTATAAATGTGTCCTGTGTATCACAGGCACATACAATCACAAAACATGTGTCCCCGACTTGTCTCAGAACATCACAATCACAAGAAACACCCCTCCCATGATTCCCAGGCTTGTGTACAGCCGGCATTTCTCCCTCTGGTTCTGCCTGAGATAATCAATGGTCAAATCCAGCTGTTCCAGATACAGCTTAAGGGTCCGTTCCTGCATGTCCACATCCAGATACCCCAGATGTTCCCCCAGACGGGCCAGCTGTTCTAAATCCTCCTGTTCCAGGGGAATCCGGCCCGTGTCTGTATTCAAGGCCATCACCTGGCGCCTCCATATCTCCTGAAGGGATTCTCCCTCCTGCATATAAATTCCTTCTGCCGCGGCCTCGAACAGGCCGCCCAAAGGTCCGGGCTCCCGTTTTCCCACCCGCTCCAGGGCTTCTGCCAGCGGCGCCCGGCTGTATGTAATCTCACCTTTTAAGAAATATATCATCTGCCTTAGGGTCTCCAGCATCCTCAGCCGCCCTTTCCACTGCATGGCAGACCAGATTCCCAGTCCGCCCGCGGAAAACAGCACCAGAATTGCCCCTGTCCACTTAAATGCTCCCACTTTGCGACTCCTTTCCGCTCCCATCCGCATACAGGACATTTCCCCTGCCGTCCCATATAGTCGCCACATGGCCTGCCGCTCCCCGGCAGTCCAGCAGAATCATCCGCTCAAAGGCCCCCTGGTGAATCAGCTCACCCACAGCCGGCTTCTGCATGATATCCTCCAGCGAACTGCCGTGGATGGTGGCTGCCAGAGAACAGCCGCAGTTTCTCACATATTCAATGGCCTGTACGTCCTCCCTGCTTCCAATCTCATCCACAGCTATGACCTGGGGCGCCATGGACCTTACCAACATCATCATGCCCTGGCTTTTGGGACAGCAGTCCAGCACATCGGTTCTCATGCCCAAATCATTCTGAGGCACCCCCTGGTAGCAGGCTCCTAACTCTGACCGCTCATCCACCACCCCCACAGACACCCCCGGTATCCTTCTGCCGGTGCGCTGGGTCCTGGGTCCGTCCGAGACCTGGCGGATAATGTCCCGGAGCAGAGTCGTCTTGCCGCACCTGGGCGGCGATATTACCAATGTATTCAGGAAGCGGCCGTCATCCGAATACAGATAATCCATCACCTGGTTGGCACAGCCCTGAATCTGATGGGCTACCCGTATATTGATGAAGGAAATGGATTTCATGAGCCGTATATCCTGTCCAAGAGCCATGGTCCTGCCCGCCACCCCAATCCGGTGTCCGCCCTGTATGGTGATGAATCCCTGACGCAGCTCTTCTTCCGCTGCATAGACGGAAAAGCTGCACATATATTCCACGGTTTCCTTCATCTGAGCCTGGCTGACCGTGACGATTCCGGCCCTGGCCCAGTACCGTTCCTGTTCCTGGCAGCGGCCGCTTCCCCGGATATCCCTTACCGGCGGATCGGGAACCCCCACCGCCAGGCTTCCATCTGTTTTAACCGCATATTCCCGGCCGCCGCAGATAAGCAGCAGCGGTTTCTGGGTCCTCAACCGTATCTCCTGTACCCTGTCGAAATCCACAGTAACCTGTCCAAGTATTGTTCGCAGGTCCCTTGGAAATATTTTCAGGACTTCTTCCCTGCCAGCCATAATCTTCACCCCTTTTACCTCAATATATGAAACGTGTCCAAAAATATGACTGGAGCCAAAAAAAAGGCAGCACCGGCCCGGCTGGGGCTGTGCTGCCAATGTTGTTTTATCTGTGTCTGTTTTATCTGTTTCCTTCTATCTTCTTCTCTTTACCTTCTTAACAATCTGCCCCGCAGGCCTCCTGTCAATCTTGTATACAATCTGCATGAACCTGGCCACCTCGTCCCAGGCCTCCCGGCTCTCAGGAACCAGGTCCATGCTCATCTGGAACACATGAAACATACCCTCATACACGGATACCCGGCGCTTCACCCCGGCCCTCCGGGCATTTTGGGCCACCTCCAGCGTATCGCTTAAAAGCATCTCATGACCTCCTGCCTGAAGGAGCATGGGCGGCAGGCCCCTGAATTCGCCGAATACCGGCGACATATAAGGATCCCTGGGATCAGACCCGCCGATGTATGAGGAATTATACAGCATGCTCTCCCGCGAATTGCCAAAGAGAGGATCATTTTCAAAGTTGAACTCATAACTGTCCCCGCTGCATGTCAAATCAGCCCAGGGGGACATGAGAACCAGACCTGCGGGCTGAGGCATCCCATGGTCCCTGAGGTAAAGGCACAGGGCCAGGGCCAGGCCGCCTCCCGCCGAATCACCTGCAACCACCACCTGGCCCGGCCTGTAGTGTTTTTCCTTAATCAGCCACTGGTAGGCGTGAATTACATCCTCCAGGGCCGCCGGATAAGGGTGCTCCGGCGCCACCCTGTAATCCACGGTCAGCACGTCCCCGCCATAGCTGAGACGGCTGTAGCGCACGGAAAACTTCCGGTAAATATTCTTCATGGGGCCTATATATCCGCCTCCGTGAAGCTGAAGCACCACCCTGCCGGTGACCACTCCCTCCGGCTTAAGATATTCCATTTTAAAGGGCTCTCTGTCAATGATTTCATACTCATAGCCAGATGGGCATACCCAGGCCGGCTCCACGGGATTTTTCCTGAATTCCCCTGTCTGGATGGGTTTTCCCAGGGACGTCTCCATGATGTCGTGAATCATATCCCGCACCAGCGCCCCCCGTATACTCACATTTTTATTACGCATGCTTATCTGTATCCTCTCTGTAAATGCAGGGTCCCTCCGTTATCACAGATGAAACCGTCTGATGAGTTCGTTCTTAAATCTCCGGTCACCCAGGAATATGGTTAAAGCCAGAATTCCCACGGTCAGTATTACTGTTGTAATTGCCATGGCAGGATGGGTGACCAGCCCTGCGGCCCACAAAATCAGCGGGATGAAGCTGAAAACCGTAATGGCGATCTGGTACATGAAATAGCTCTGCCAGTTCAAACGGTTCACAACAATGAGCAGCACCACGGCTGCATCCGCAAACAGTATGGTTCCCGGCACAGCATAGTTGACGGACCAGCCCTCAAATCCAAGGACCCGGTCTATCATCACAAGCAGAATCTGCATGCCAATGGTTTGTATCAGCAGTGATTTTCCCAGGTTGGCATGGCGCAGGATGGAATACCGGAGGGTCAGCCCTGCATAGGCAATTCCCGGTATGGCAATCCCGGACCACCAGAGCCCGTCATAGGTAGCGATATTCACCAGGCCCAGAAGCAGGGCCAACACAGCCAGCACCCCGTAGCATGCCAGCACCAGTTTTTTCCATATGCTCTCGTCATGCTGAATCACCGGATAATTTCCCTTATCCGCCTCCGGCATGATAACGCCGTTGCTCTCCAGCTCCACCGGAATGCCGTCTGCCCTCAGGCGGCCGAAAAAGCATTCCTCCAGCCTGGAATCCTGGAATACCTTGGTGAAGGTGATGACTGTCCTGTCACCAAAGGAACACACGCCGCATTTGGCGGGCTGGCGCTTTGAAACGCCAATCAGCATACGGAACCCTTCAATATCATCCTGATACTCCCGGTCCATGGAGATAAGACCGATATTGGATAAGGTAATGGTATGGGCCCTGTCATTGCGGCGGAAAATGAAGCCAAGGGCCAGCCACTTGACAAACAGCGGAAGGATGCGGACATACCACTTCTTCTCATTTGAGACATTGTAGGATATGGTCTCCTCCAGCTTTATCTTCACTATCTTCTCGTCCATCTGCCTGCATACGGATGCAAGAATTTCCCCAAAATTATCCCTGCCCTGACCCGGTTCGTGGTCAATTGTTGTCACCGCGAAAAAGTTGGAGGCTGTGTTGGAGCCAAAAAAGGCCCTCAGGTTAATGGGAAGGTTCACCCCGATGTGGCGTCCCTCCTGGCGTCCCTCCTGGCCTTCCTCCTGATATACCCTGGAAATGGACCAGATCAGGCAGGCCGTCAGGTACTTCGTGATGCTGACCCCCATTTTACGGCTTACTGCCTTCAGCTCCCCTGTGTCCGCGTAACCGTGAACCACACTCTCTCCCCCAAAGGGAATATATCTCCCTGTAAGGCGCAGCGCCGGACGGGAGCTGTAGCGTCTGGTCCGCATTTTCCGGTAATGCTTAAGGTAGCTGTCCTCTGTCTGGGTGGATACGCCTTCCCCCGGCCGCGCGCCGTTCCTTCTCCCTCCCCGCTTTAACTCCAGGTAGCCTGCGGTCAGTTCCTTCAGGAAATTCACGGCCCCCATGCCGTCCGTCACCGCATGGAATACCTCCAGATTGATTCTGGTTCCATAATAGCTTACGCGGAACAGGTAGAGCTGGTTGCTCTTGGGGTCAATATAGCGGCAGGGCCAGCTGCTCTCCTGCTCAACAAAGGGCTGGCGTTTGTTCTCCTCGAAGTAATACCAGAAAAAGCCTCTCTTAAGCTTCACCTTAAACCCGCCAAACCAGGGCAGGACCTCTTCCAGCGCCTGGCCCAGCAGTCCGGGGTCTATCTCTTCTTTCAATGTTACGGAAATACGGAATACGTTGCTCAGATTTTCATTGGCTATCATAGGGAATATCTTACCTGTGTTATCCAGCCTGTGCCACCGTTTTCCCTGGGGATTCTTCTTCATAGCGCCCCTTTCTGCCGGCCGTCCCGCAGATTTCCTGCGGGTCCGGCGCAAACTTTTCTGCCATAATATCTCTGTCATCCTGCAATCACAACTATATGATATATTTGACCCATAAACCCAGACAACGCATGAAATTCTGCTCAAGTACTTTCCCGCTCTGCCAACGTAGCTGAAAATGTAACATGGCGGGAAGCTGGTTTTTGCCCGGCCGGAGCTTCTACCTCTGCAATACATAAGCCGGCTGCTTCTTTACCCATATCAAAAGCCGGCATTTCCATGGAAGTCATGGATGTTTGGAGCATACCTCCCACAGCATGACCAGTCAGGCTGATAACTTTTACTTGTTCCAAGCTCATCCCTCTATCTACAATTGATCGGATTGCCCCCAGTCCCTGTACATCCACTGCAGCCATAATGGCATCTATGTTGGGATTATCATCCAGAAGCTGATTAGTGCAGTCATAACCATATTCATAGCTGTTAGCAGGCTGGGTACAGGCACAGCTATACTCAGTCAAACCATACTGAGCAAGCGCCCGCTGATAGCCCCTATATCTATCCCGATAGGGAGCCAGACTTGTAGTGCCATTAATGAGACCAATCTCCCTGCATCCTTTATCATAGAGATATTTCACTGCATCATAGCCACAAGTCTCGAATTCCAGCGTCACACTGCTTAATCGCCGTTCCTGTTCGCGGAGAATCTGAACCACTGGCAGTCCGCTAGCCTGAATATCCCGCAATACTCGTCCGTTTTTGCCGGTGGCGGCAATGATTAGACCATCTACGAAACCATTTCGCAGACGCGTCAAGCACTCACGCTCCGCCTTTGCTTCGTCCTCTGTGACGCAAATGAGGGTAGCGTACCCTCTGTTTCGAGCCTCCTGTTCAATTCCTTGCAAAATCTGAGAAAAAATAGTCATATGCAGGCGAGGCATCACCACGCCGATTGTATGCCGTTTTCCCTGACGGAGAGCTTGTGCCATAACATTAGGGTGATATCCCAGTTCCTGAGCAGCAGCATAGATCCGCTCCTTTGTATCGGGATGAACATACGAGGTGTTGTTGAGTGCCCGTGAAACCGTGCTGACATCCACACAAGCCAGACGGGCTACATCCTTTAAAGTTGCCATTATTATACTCCTATATGCAATCGTTTGTAAAAAAGACACCTTCGATTATTTATTATACCCTCAATAACCTCAATTTACAAGAATGATATGTGTATTCAATCAATGCTGTTTTTTCAGCACATTGTACATTTTTCTCTCTAAAGCAGCGCTAAAACGCCACATTATGCAAAATATTGCAGAGGACATGCAAAACGTTGCAGGTCAAAGCAAATGCATTGACATTGAAATAGCGGCATGATATAACCTAGACATGCAAAGACAAACGTTTGCAGAAAGCAGCAGCCGCAGGCGCGCGATGCGGGTGAAAGAACGTATGAAAACAACTACAATATACCAAATCAAAAAGGAGCGTTTATTATGGCAAAAGTAAAAAATTTCAAAACGATTTTCCCCGCTGTTTCTGTTCCTCTGAACGATGATTTCAGCATCAATGAAGCAGAATTCCGTACATATCTCCGTTGGATCAAGAGTTTCTATGGTAAGGGAATCGAAGGCCTGGTCTGCAATGGACATACGGGCGAGATTACCGGTCTGTCTCGTGCAGAACGTAAACGTGTCGTGGAAATTTGCTCAGAAGAGTGTGGCGATTGCATGACCATTATCTCCGGTATCAATTGTGAGAACACCACCGAATCCATCGAGATGGCAGCAGAGGCCAAGGCAGCCGGAGCAGATGGAATTCTGCTTATGCCTCCTCACATGTGGCTTCGCTTCGGAATGAATCCGGATGCTCCATTCCAGTATGTCAAGGATGTAGCAGAGGGTGCTGACATCGACATCATTATCCATCTGTATCCCGCAATTTCCAAGGCATTCTATCCAGTAGAGACTCTGATCAAGATGTGTAAGGAGATTGACCATGTAAAGTGTATCAAAATGGGTACCCGTGTTACCTCCATTTATGAGCATGACGTACGTCTCCTCCGTCAGGAGTGCCCGGACATCTCTCTTATCACCTGCCATGATGAGACGCTCTGTGTCTCCTGGTTCCCGGGAATGGATGGCGCCCTCATTGGTTTCGCCGGATGTGTGCCGGAGCTGATTTGCCCTGCTCGCGAAGTGTTTGCAAATCCTGACAAGCACACCTTAAAGGAAGCTCAGGACTGGTCTGACCGGATTTATCATATCTCCCAGGCTATATATGGTGGTGGACAGCCTTCTGGCGAGGCTCATGCCCGTCTGAAAGAAGCTCTCTATCAGCGCGGTATCTTCTCTAATGCCCTTATGCGCAAGCCTGTTCTGCCTCTGAACCAGGAGGAAAAGGATTGGATTGCTCTGGGACTGGAACGCAGCCGGCTTCCCAAGGTTGACATGGAGCAATACAAGTAATTGCAAATTTTAATTTAACAACAAGGGGGCGTTGCCTAGCGCAGCGTTCCCTCTTTGACTAAAATTGCATTTCTCTGAGAACAAGGAGACCCTTATATGAGCGAAAGTACGAATTCCGAAGCTGTATTTGGTTCCGATATCAAGCGGCTTCCTTTTAAAGATTTAATTAAACGCATCGGTCCGGGCCTGATCGCAACAGGTATTGTTATTGGCCCCGGTGCGGTTACAACTTCAGCAATGTTGGGAGCGAACTATGGCTATGCCTTGATTTGGTTGATTTTCCCCATCATTTTTATGGGTATCACATTTATGATGGTCACGAATCGTTTGGCAATCACCACTGGGCTGCCTACTATTCACGCTATTCGCAAGTACTATGGACCTGTAGCATCAGCGGTTGTTGGTATCGCTGTCTTTATGGCATGTCTCTTTTTTACCATGGGCAATATTTCAGGTACCGGCGCGGGCATGAACCTGATCTTTGGGATCAACTGGAAAATAGGCTCTTTAATTATGATTGTCATTGTCCTTTATTGCTACTTTGCCAAGAATGTCTATTCTAGAGTAGAAAAACTTATTACAGCTTGCATTTTGGTAATGATCCTCTCTTTTTACATTACACTGATTGGTGTCGGAGGCCCCAGTGAGGGGGAACTGGCTACAGGTCTCTTTTCTTTCAAAATACCGGAAGGCAGTCTGGCTACTGCATTGGCCTTTATCTCCACCAACGCTGCTGTCACTGCTGGTATTTATAATACCTATCTTGGTAAGGAGAAAAAATGGAATAAAGAAGATCTGTTTAATGGTGTCATGTTTACTGATGCTCTGGTTCATGTAATCAGCGTTGTACTCATTTCCGGAGCAATTATTTTGGTGGGCGCCATCGTGCTTCATCCCCAGGGGCTAAGCATTTCTGCTCCGGCCCAGCTTGCTGCGCTGCTAGTACCCATTGTGGGAAATGCAGCTACCTATATCATGGGTATTGCCTTAGTAGGTGCGGGCTTTTCTTCTCTGTTGGCAAATACGCAGCGAGGCATGGTTCTGTTGGGAGCTGGTTTTAATAAAGAGGTGGGTCTGGAGACTAAATTTATCCGTATAGGCTGCCTGGTTTGTTTGGTGATAGCAATGGCTATCTGCTATAGTTATGGCGGTTCTCCTACACAACTTATTCTGATGGCAAATGTCGCCACCTCTATAGCTACCCCTGTGGGAGGACTATTTATCTTGCTGCTCATCTGGCGAAAAGATATCAACGCGGGTTATAAAAAACCTACAACTCTTCGAATCTGTATGACTATCAGTTATGTTTTTGTACTGATTATGACTTTCTCTGCACTGTCCACACAAATTCCCAAGCTTCTTGCCGCATTGGGATTGTAAAGAATATCTTTCAGAGGAAACAGCACCCACCGATTAGGCAAGACTGGCGGGTGCTGCATGGCTGTTCATCCATTCGGCTAACCACTTTTGCTTCCAAGGCTACTTATGATACGGCTCCCCATAACATACCTAAATGCGAAAAATCTCGTAATATTATATCAGGCAGAACACAAAAAATGCTCTGCCTGATATATTTAACTTATTTCTTTCAAGTACGTTTCTGCAGTTTCTTCTGTCAAGCCAAACTTTTCACAGATTTGTTTCAAAATAACGTCTCTCGATATTTGCAGCTCTTTCAGGGTTAAAATCATAGCTGTTATTCCTTTATCAATTCCCTTCTGAATTCCCTTCTCCTCCACACCTTTGCTCAAATTACACATAAGCGACACCTCACTTTCCAATGTCTGAGTCATTTTAATATGAAAATCTTCCTCCAATATCTGGCACTTATCCTGTGAACCGGTTTCCGTGGACAGAAGCACATTCAACAGTTTTAATAAATCCGTACCCAAATCTGCCTCTTTCCCAAGACAAATCATAACAGCCGCCATCAAATCATAATCTGCTTTTCGTTCCTTTACACTGCCCACCAGATTTTCTTCCGCAATGTAATAACGGGTAATGCTGTTTTCACGGCTCTTTGGCGGATTCATACAAATCCATATGCTGTATACCTTTTTGATATTCTCATAGTGGGAATTTGTAAACTCTGTTCCATACTGGGCGGAAATCATCCGGCTACAGTAATAGATTCCCCTCTTTATCAGCGGATAACCCGGATAAAAATCATTCTGGGCTTCTATATTGATAATTAAGCGAATTAATTCAGCGGATACCGGAACGATTGCAAGAAAGCGAATATCATAGAATATCGTCCCTTCCGTCAGAGAAGTATCTTCGTTTCCGGCTCCCTGTATCACAGAAACACGGTTGGATTCATCCGGGGCAGCTGCCACTTCGCCCACCTCCGGTGTACCTTCAATATATTTTTCCGCAATCTCTTCCACATCACAGTCACGGTATTCTTCCAGGCAGTTATTCATAATCCATGCCAGAATAATCTTTTCCGAAAGCAGCCGCTTACAAGCCGCATCATAGCTGGCTTTCTCATCAGCCACACGGATATTTTTCGCTATGGTAGTATCTGTATTCACGGCCTCACCTCCTGCTTTTATTGGTATTTTATCATATTTCATACGAACAGGCCACAATATTTTTCAGTCTTTTAAAATAACCAGTTTATTCTGGTAACACTCCACAGACACGCTGCACCCAATCTCAAAGCCCCACTGCTCCACCCAGTTCCCCTGCAGGATAATCTGCGGCACATTTTTCCCGCTCTTTGTTGTAAATGAGTATACTTTCATCCTTCGGGTAGCCACAGTGTAACCCAAACCCGCATCCTCTGCCACCATACAGTCATTCAACTGAAATCTTTCCATGACCTGGAACATCCTTGACAGCATGGTTTCCTTTCCGAATCTGCACGTTTCCGTGAAATCCGGACTTTTCAGACCGTTCATGCTGCTTCGGACTTCCTGGAACAGAACCTGTCTGTTCTGACGGATAAATCCTGACAGCATCCAGAGGTTGTTCAATCCATATAAAGTATCCATGACTGAGTAAAATTCTTCTTTTGTCAGGCTATGGGTGGAATAATAATCTGAAAAATCTTTATCCTTTGCCATCATCAGGAACCGTATCTTTTCCACGAACTCCCTCTGCTCCAACTCCGATTTCAAATTTTCATATTCTGCTGCAAGATACTGATTCAGACCGTATTTCATCTTTTTTATCCTTCCTTTTTATTTTAGAATTTCTATATCACAAGTTCCAGTTCCAGTGACCTCATTCCAAATTCCCGGAACATAAAAACAGACGGCGCACCGTCTGGAGGTGTGCCGCCGTTGTTCTGTAAAAATCTTATCAAGTCATCTGAAAGCCTTATTTTAATGGAATCTATGTTCCTGTCCCTGTCTATGGTGATTTCCTTAATCAGAAGATGCAGAAGCCTTTTGCGGATGGTATGCTCTATGTCACCGGATAAGGCCAGGCTGAAATTCTGCAAAATAGCCCTCACAGCCTCTTTGGGCATCTCCCTGCGTTCTTCCTCCAACAGGATAAGGCGGCTTTCGTTTGTACGCTCCCTGACCTGCTCCATCTGCTGTTCCAGTTGGTTTTTCCGGGTCAGAAACTCTTCCCTGGTAATCAGCCCGTCTTCATAGGCTTCATGGTTCCTGCTCATACGGTTTTCCAGTTTTTTCCGTTCCTTCTCCTGCAGGTTCTGTTCCATGCAGGCATTCTTTTTCAGTATGTTATGCTCCCTGTTTACCCTGGAGAAAACTTCATGGAATACTCTGTCATTGTTCAGGTGTTCTTCAATCCGCTGGTAGACAACGCTGTTTGCCTTTTCCACCCTTATCATGTTGCTGTGGCAGACTGCGATTCCCTTGTTCTTCCAGTTTCCACAGGCATAATAAGTCAATTTACGTTTGCTCCCATCCGCCTTTTTGTTAATTACTCTGGAGATTACCATGCCTGCTCCGCATTCCGGACATTTCATAATTCCTGTCAATGGATATTCTCCGTCATAAATACGGGAGGGTTTTCCTGATTTCTGACTGATAAGAAACTGTACCTGATTCCATTGTTCTTCCTCTATAATCGCTTTATGGATTCCGTCCACTATAATGGGATCTGGATTTATGTTATTGCGGCGTTTTTCGTTCCAGTCTCTCCGCACATTGAACCGCACCTTTCCAATATATACAGGGTTAGTAAGTATGGTACGAAGCTGCGCCACAGAAAAGGCATTTCCTCTTTTTGTCTTACAGCCCATCTGATTAATCTGATTTACGATTGCTTTGTAGCCTTTACCGGAAGCATACAGCTCAAAAATCAGCTGAACAGTTTCCGCTTCTTTCTCATCAATCTCCAAACGTGATTTCTTTCTGACTGAATGTTCAGTGCCCTCCATGGAAACCCAACGATAGCCAAGAGGCGCAATGCCGCCGCACCATTCTCCTGCACGGGCTTTCGCTTTCATTCCCATCTTTACATTTTGCGCAATGGTATTACGCTCAAATTCTCCTACCAACGCCATCATCTGAAACTGCATTTTGCCTGCCGGAGTGTCGGATTCAAACCGTTCCGAATAGGACTGATAGGAAAACCCATACCGGTCTGTAGCCCTCTTCCGCCTGTTCCGTGGTGCTGACACGGCAGTAAATAGCCACTCGTTTTCTTTTTTCCTCTTTGCTCATATAGTCCGCCTCTCTTTCTTTGATGGTTCAAAATTATGATATATATCTTTCCATAGGGATAAGTTCAAAACCGCCGGATATAGGATGGAGTCTACAGGTGCATCCCTCCGCCCGACGCACCTGTAGATGCCGTCCGGTTATCCGGTTTTCCCTATCAAACAAATCTGTCCACTTTTCTGTTCTTTTTCTAATCTTTCCTCATTTGAATAAACAGCGGTGATGATTTCAGCCATCAGTCCCATAACGGTCTCCAACCACTCTTCATTCATTCTGTTCATGCTCCTCCCTGTTGCGCCGATGGCGGCAAAACCGTTTTTCTCTGATTCGACTTAGGGAATTTCATTTTCGTCTGCACCGGCGCAATATCTGCTTTACTGTCTCCAAATCTCAATATACCTTGCGTTTTTTCCTTTTTTATTTCATAAAAAATTCCGGCATCTTCCAGATTGCTCCTGTCTTCCGACATCTTCCTTGTCATAACTTCCGGCGCACCCGGAAAGCATCTTCCGTTAATCCCACAGTCTTCCATCGCATAAATCTTTAAGTCTCGATAAAAATCAGATACTCTGCTTTTTATGCCTTTCCTGTTCTCTTCCCTGTCCATGAAATTTTCTATTACCATAAGCAGTACATTTCCGGAAACAACAGCTTCATTGATTTTCTTCCTGTTCAAACGAAATGCTTCATATATATTTTCTTCCGAATATCCAAGCTGCCTTCCCGCTTTGACTGCCATTTCGTAAAAATCAACCATTCTTACCGGTGACGGATTTGCAGGCGGATTCCCATCTCCCAATACGCCCTTGACGGTCTGGCACAGCGCACCGAAAAAGAGTGGTCTGTCTTTTTCCCACTTTTTCTTCAGTTCTTCATCGCCAAGCATCTCTTCCGGCTTTATCCTTTCCAGTTCCAGAAAGATTGCCCTGTCTGCCAAGTCGCTCCTCATAATGCACTGCCTTGTACTGTTGATGCAGACGATTGCGTTGGGTTCGGAAATGGACTGCGTGTTGTCCGTAAAAAGCTTCCTTCTCACCTGAACTGTCCTTGTATAGTTCCGGCAGAGCAGGTCGCTGATATCCTGAGAGATGTAGCTGATATTGTCAAAGCATACCATATACTCTTCCGTCAGGCACATAGCTACCTCGTTCTCTTTTCTGGACATTGGAAATAAGGGATTGACTGTAAGCGGATCAATTAAATCCTGTATCCTTTTAAAGCAGGTGGATTTTGCGCTCGCCTTTTGTCCGTAAATCTCCAATACAGGATTGGAAAAACGTTCTCCGAAAAAGCATCCAATCAGAAACACCGCAAAAAGTATCTGGTCAGATTCACTTCTGAAAATGAACTACCCCGCAGCAAGCTGCGGGGTATCGAAGGGGGTTTGTCAAGTTAAATGTTTAAGTTTTTCTAAAAATATTTCAGAGAGAGATCTGAAGGGATGGGGGAGAGTCCATGAGCCTGGTTATCAGGATACTTTTAGAGGGTTCTTCTCCACCTTTGTTTTAGGGCGACTTTAACCAGGCTGTCCCATTTTTAATTATGGGACACCTGCCCATCAGACATTCTTTTTTAGCCTCTGCACA
>PPYF01603002.1_pt1 | contig 14175 bp, 10 predicted proteins | sample 1559871 | NCBI WGS metagenome assembly PPYF01 (sample SAMN08240021, study PRJNA423297) | Human gut metagenome, whole genome shotgun sequencing project. | reverse complement strand
GGTCTTCGTTTCGGTGGCTTCTGGTCACCTGACCCTCCTTGCGGTAGGTCAGGTGTTGCAACGATCACTAGAACCCGCCAACTGGCTTGGTTATGGGGTCGCTCTACACTGGCTTCTGCTATGCATTACTTCACCCCTAAACGTTGCGCTACGTCGAATAAAATCATGTATCACGATAAGGCGCAGGTTCAGCGTGCCGCTGATCAAAGCCTAATCGAGCGCGGAGTTGAGCTATGGGTGTACCGTTGCGAATTTTGCGGATGCTGGCATCTCACGCATCGCGATCCGCAATCCAGTTACCGGCATGTACCGCTGAACCAGCAACTCAAGCCACACAGTCGTAAAAAGGGCTACAAGCCACGTAGACGTTAGCGTCAGAAGCTCCACAGGCCTCGCCAACGCCGTGTCTGAGACAGGTTACGGTCCAAACACGTCAGGTCGTAGGCTGCTAAGCGTTCAGGGCGCTCGGACACACTTCGTCCAACACTTACATCACCTTGGTGTTTTCAAGGTTGCGGATAACCCAATCGTTGAAGCGAATTACCGGCTTGCGCAACATAAGTCCCAACAGCAATGAGGGGACAAGGAACAGTGCCAGTTTGCCCATGGAAACCCAGTATTCCATGCCGAATGAGCCTGCCATGGCCGAATGCATCGCATCCACCGCATAGGGGAACAGTAGCCATTTAGAAACGACCTGGAAGAACGTCGGCAGTGTTTCAATGGGGAATGTGCCGCCGGAACCGGCTACCTGCATAACCAGCAGTACTACGGCAATGGCTTTGCCGATATCACCGAACGACAGGGTCAGCGTATACACAATATTCGAGAACACCAGTGCAGACAACCACCCGACCATCAAGAACTGAATCGGATGCTCACACTGCACGCCGAGATAGAACATATCGCCCAGGCACACCAGCGTACCTTGCAGCAAAGCAAGGAAACCGAAAATCATGTATCGGCCGAAATATTCGTGGTGCAAGCGTAAACCGAACTGCCGCGCATTGCCGGGAGCCTCGGCACGCGGCTTCTTCAGCACATCCAACGCGGCGGCCGGTCCGGCAATCCGCCCGGCAATCATGGCCTCGCGAAGACCCACTTCCGAACCGAGCGGCAGATCATTGCCCAACCCTAAGATACGAGCCTTCTCATGGTCGGAAATCGATACTTTCAACATGGCGACCAGAATGATCGCACCGACCCAAATAGACAAAATCGTGTAGAACGGAGCCATCGCGGAACCATAGTTGGCAACGGGATAGAGCGCGATGCGGTCGACCGCTACGGGTGCCGCCAGCATGGAAGCAATGGCATCGGGCTTCGCAGAGGAAATCACAGACAGGTCGATGGTGCCGCCATTGGTGATAGAGGCGAGTTGGGAAGACAAGTTGTCGAGTTTCTTCGCCGAACGGGTCAAAGCGCTAGCTGCGTCAGTCAAGGCCGACTGGATGTCCGTCAGGCTGTCTGAAACGCCGCCAGAAAGACCTGACACGCTGCTTACGGTCGATGCAAGCCCGTCGATTACGGAACTTGCCTGCGTGGTCACTTCGTCCATGGACGAGGTCAGATTGTTCAGTTGCGGTTTCAGCGTGCTCTTGTACGTGTCTGAAGCCTGAGTAATCGATTGTTTGGCGGCAGCGATTTGTGATTTCAGATCTCGACGCGCTGTATCGGCATCGGCAGTACCGTTTGCTATGTGCGTGGCCGCATCGCCCAACGCGGTGGCGGCTTGCTGCATGCTCTGCTGCGCCTTTGTGGCTTGGTCTGCAGCCGCGTTCAGTTGAGCGGCAACGGTATCTCCGCCCACGGGCAGTGAAGCCGCGTGTTTGGCGAGATCTCGTAAAGCGGCGGCATACTTTCCAAAGCTGTCGGCCTGAGCCTCCACTTTGGATTGCATATCGGTTAGCTTGTTTGATATCTGTGAGGATTGTGAGCCCACATCGGCAAAAGCGGCATCGATTTGCTTGGCAATGGTGTCGTAGGATGAACCGGCCTGCTGCAATGCCGTACCGACGCCATCGGTGGCTCCGGACAATGCCTTGTCGAGGCTGGAGACGCCGTTGCGGGTCTGTTTCAACGCCTTTTGGGTTGTGGCCGCAGCTGAGCCTGTTGATCCCAGCAGCTTATCGGTGGAATCAATGATGCTGTTGGCGGCCCCGAGCAGATTGGCATAGGAATCCATCTGCGACGCAGTGCCGGTCAAACGAGACGACATGGTGGCAATATGACTGGAGGCGTTGTTGACGTACTGCTCCATTTGCGGGCTTTGCGCGTAATCGGCCACGTTGGAAACCAAATCCAGCGCCACGCTCGCCAAGGTCTTCACAAATGTCTGGTCGATGGTCGTGGCCACGGTGGTAGCACCCTGGTCGGTGATATGCGGAGCGATCGGATTGATTTTCTCATTGAGATAGTATTCGAGCTTGGCGTGCTTGATCTTCGGTGAAAACAGCGTCATCATATCGGAGCTGAAGCTCTTTGGAATAATCAGCGCGGCATAGTATTCGCCTGAGTTCACGCCATCGATGGCCTTAGCACGATCCACAAACTGCCAGTCAAGGTCATGATTGGCCCTGAGCGTATTGGTCACGGTTTCGCCGACGTTGATGGTGATCGGCATCAGACCGGACTTATAGCCCTTATCCACGTTTGCCACGGCGACCTTCAAGGCCTTGGTGTTGCCGTACGGGTCCCAGCTGGCGGCGATGTTGTACCAGGCGTACAGTGCCGGCACAATCACCAATCCCATAGCCACGATTACGGCGATCACATTGCGGGTGGCTTGGCGCACGTCACGTACGAATATTTTCCAGATAAGCTTCATCGTGCGCCTCCTTGCCCAGACTGCCCAGACTGCCCAGACTGACCGGACTGTGCGGTGTGCGCAGTCGGCTCGGCGGCCTGATCGCCGAACAGTGTGAGTCGTTCAGTGGTTTCGCCGATATCCGGATTGCTGCCCATCGCCGCTTCGTGACGTCCGTGGCCGTGGAAACGCCGCCACACATATCCGTTGAGCATCACATTGCGGAACTCGTCGGCACTCATGGCACTGACGCCAAGCTGCATGGCGTAGGTTTCGCGTGCGTATTCAACCACAATGAGATAGGCGTCGATAAGAATAATCGACAGAATCCAGGAGGTCAGCATGGCGATTTTCTCTTGGGTGACGAACAGCAGTACCAGGAATACGAACGGGAGTACGGTCAGCAATGTCAGACCGGCAACGATCATCTTTGGATACCGTGCGAAGAACCGGTGCGCGCGATGGGCGATGATATCGCGCAGTTCCTTGCTGTCGGACACCGTGCGGAATACGGAGTTCAAGCTCACCTGTTCGTTCACCATGCTGTTGTGCTCGGTGATCATCAGGTCGGTATCTCCCAAACGACGGTCGAACAGCGCGTTCAGGTTCATCGCATACCGGCGTATGACAAGTCCCACGAAGAGTGCCGCCGGCAGATACCAGAACAGGTGCAGCATGTCGAGCCAGTAATGGTTCGCGTACAGGCCGGCAATCGGGCCGCGCATCGCGTTGATGCCGTAGGTAAAGGGCAGCCACGGGTGCAGTTCGCGGAAGAAGTTCGGCATCATTTCAATCGGATACAGGCCGGAGGCGCCGGGTATCTGCACAATGACCAGAATTACGGCGATGGCTTTGCCGATATGGCGGAACGCCACGGCCAGTGCGTAAATAATGTTGATGTATACGAACGAACAGAAGATCCCGGCCAAGATGAACAGCAGCGGATGCTCGCATTGGATGCCAAGCACCAGATCGCCGATGGTGGCGATGACGGCTTGCAGGAATCCGATGGTGACCAGCAGCAGCCAGCGGCCAAGATATGCTTGCGTAGCGGTGATACGGCGAATGCCCTCGCGGTCGACCTCAAGCTTGTAGATGGCGATTAGCACGAAACCGCCTACCCACAGTGCCAGATTCGTGTAGAACGGGGTGACTGCGGACCCGTAATTGTCGGTGGCATACACGACTTTCGTGGTCAGGGTGACGGGATTGCCCATGAAGTCGCCGAATCCCTTGTCATCCAGATGCAGCGTATCCCGGATTTTCTGGTAAGCGGCGGAACTATCGAGCGTGGCGATATCGGTGCGTACGGTGGCGACATCGCTGGCCACCTGGCGCAGCGAATCCTGCGTGCTGCTGATGGTGGTTTTTGTTTGGTTCAGGGTATCGACAAGCTGGTCGAACAGTCCGTCGGCCTGATCCAAGGTGCCGGATAACGAAGTCAACGTGCCATCCAGTGTGCCATTCAGGGCGGCGAAACTGTTCAATGATGAGGTGAGCGACGGCATTACGGTGCCGGTCAGCGAGCCGCGCGCGGTATTCAGCGCCGCGATGCCGCCGGTGGTGGTGTTGGTCATGGCTCCGGAAAGATTCGTGGTGGCGTCTTTACCGGAGTTGATGAACTGTGTGGTGTCGGTATGGAAGGTGTTGAGCTGTGTCTGCTGTTTGCTGATCAATGAGTCGAGCGCATCGATTTGTTTCCAGATGTTCTGGCCGACTGGGTCGGTGGTGTCTTTGCCGATGCCGGCTTTGGTCAGCGCGTCTTTCAGATCGCTGATTGACGTTTGGGTGGCATTCAGTGGGGCCGAAAGTGTGTTGGTGATGGTGTCGACGGAGTTCTGCGCGCTGTTGAAGGAGCCGGTGATGCTGCCGGCGGCGTTGTTGACGTGAACGGCCAGTCCGGAGAGTTGTGCTGAACTGGTGTCGAGTGCGCCGACCAGTGTGGTGGAGAAGGCTTGTGACCCGGCCTGTGTTTCCGTCAACAGTGTGCCGGACTGGCGGGAGGCCTTCTGCGCGGCCGCGACGGTCTGCTTGAGTGAGGCGGTGGTCTGTTTGGCGTCGGCGAGAATCGTGTCTGATTGGGCCAGCGTGTCCTGTAAGTCGGTGAGTGAATCCTGAACGGTGTTCAGCGTGGACATCACCGTATTGAGATCATTGATCGTATCGTGCTGGACTTTGCCGGTGGCTTGGTCGAGATCGCCTCCCGCTTCGGAAACGGCCGAGGCAACGGTGGTGGCTACCGTGGTGACGAAGGCGGAGTTGATCTGCTCGTCGATGGTGGTGGCACCGGTGTCGGTGATTTTCGGCGCGATCGCGTTCTTCTTCTCGTTGACGTAATACTTGATTTTTGGCTGTTTGGAGGTTCCGGTCACCGATTCGACCAGGCTGGTGCTGAAATCCTTGGGCAGCACGATGGCTGCATAGTATCCGCCGGTCTCCACGCCGTGGACGGCCTGTTCCTCATTGTCTACGAAGCGCCAGCCGAGTTCGTCGTTCTGCTTGAGTTTCTTGACGACCTGCCGGCCCGCATCGAGATGGCCGACCAGATCGTTGGTGGTGCCTTGGTCTTCATTGGCTACGGCCACTTGCAGATTGCCGGTGGCTGAATAGGGATCCCAGTTGGCGAGAATGTTGAACCATGCGTACAGCGAGGGCAGCATTGCTACGCCGAGCGTCACCACAACGGCAACGGGATTGCGTAAGATACGTCTGCAATCGCGTAGAAAGACTTGCCAAACCGTCCGCATCCAGTCCCTCTTTTCCGGTTCGTAATCATTGCGGCCACATGCAGTCTATTCCCACCACTGGTGCGAATACTGCTGGTTTGGCGGGTTTTCTTGCAAAACTGGCCGTTGGTTGTCCGCATAATGGGACTGATATGTGAACGTTTGTTGATGGTGCGACACCGGCGGGATGGTTGTGCAATTTTGCCGGTATCCGGTGATGAAATGTTGAGGTGTTGGAACTGAGTCGTCGCAGTGCTGAGACCGAGACGACTCAGTGACGAGCCTATCCGAGGCTATCTCGTTGGTTCTGGTCTCACTGATCCAGACGGAAGCCCTGAGCGGCGGCCTTGTCGAGCAGTGTCTGATGGCTGACATCCTGCCGACTGATCGTGGCGACCTGATCGCTGAAAGCGTCCACCGGACGGTCGGCTTGGCGCAGATCGTAGTACCGGTGAACTTCCTCGTCGAAGGCGGGCAGCTGGTCGAGTACGCCATCGGCGTCAGCCGGGTAGGTGTTCTCGAAGAACTGCATCGTGCGCGGCATGCGCGGCTTGACGGTCGGGTTCTGATCGGGCTTGCCGATGGCCAGACCCAGCACCGGATACGTGTATTCCGGCAGATTCAGCACGTCGATAAGGCCGGGGATGTTGTTGAGCAGAGAGCCGAGAATCACGCAGCCCAGTCCCAGCGAATAGGCGGCGGTCTCCATGGCGTGCAGGGCCAGCACTGCGTCGTTCTGAGCTTGGGTGAAGCGATAGCTGTACTTGAGATGGAATTCGTCGGAAGCGGGATCGATACCCTTGCGTTCGGCGATGCGTGCGTTGCGGTGCTCGTCGATGACGAACACGTACAGCAACGGCGCGGTGGCGATATACGGCTGATGGCCGAATTCGGCGAGCTTGGCTTTGGTGGCCGGGTCGGTGATACGGATGGCGGGCCAGTCGTTAAGGAACTGGCTGGACGCGGCATGTTGGGCGACGGTTTCGAGCGTGGCGCGGGTATCGTCGTCGATGGCCTCGTCCTTGAACTTACGGATGGAGCGGCGGCCCAGAAGAGCCTCGATTGTTGCGTTGGTAACCATGGCTTTATTGTCGCACGGCAGACGCCGGACGTCACGGTGGATTACCTCACAGTGAAATGCCGATATTGTGTGGCGGAACTGTGCTGGACTGATGGTTCCTGTCGATTGACTGATGGTTCCTTGACGAAATTCCAGCGATGAGTCATCAGTCAGCCAACAGAAACCATCATCCAACCGGGGGATTAGCGGCTGGGCTTGCGATGGCGGTGGTCGACGAACGCCTTGGAGCCCCGATCCGACAGCTGCGAAACCACTGCGCCGAGTGCGGCCGAAACGGCGGCGAATGCCAGACTCATTGCCAGACTTTGCGGCGCGTCTGCCGCCAGTCCCTTGCGCAGATTGCGTTTGCTTGTGCCCTTGTCCCATATCATCTGGAATGCTTTGCCGGCAACCAAGCCTGCCAGCGCTGGGACTGCCGACTTGATGAGCTTGTCGCCCAGAGAATCAGGGTCGTTGAGCCGGTCCTCGCGCAGCCTGTTGACCTTCTCGTCGATGCGGTGCAGGCTGTCGACCGCGCGGTCGGCGCTGGAGGGGAAGTCGGTGTTCGTTTCGTCGCTCATGACTCTCAGTCTAATAGCATCTCAATCATCTCAGCGCAAAAGATGGGCGTTAATGGTGGAGTCATGAACGAGCGCAGACTAGAGTGGAGGCATGAGCGAACAGAACGTGAACGGCACCGTTGCCGTCGAGAACTCTCGTGGCGGCAATGGATTTTTGGTGTTGCTGCGCCACGGCCAGACCGTGTGGAGCGAATCCGGGCAGCATACCGGGCGCACGGACATCCCGTTGACCGCGGTCGGCGAGCAGCAGGCAGCGGATGCCGGAAGGCGCCTGCGCGAGGCCTTCCCCGAAGGATTCAGCCAGAGCTGTGTGTTTTCCAGTCCGCTGAAGCGGGCGTGCCAAACCGCTGAATTGGCTGGTTTTGCGGACCACGGTGTGTTGGACGGCATCGCTGAATGGGATTACGGCCGAGCCGAGGGGCGTACGCGCCAGCAGGTGAGTGAGGCCAGCGGTTTTGAATGGGATGTGTGGCGTGACGGGCCGCGCTCGCTGACGCCCACGCTGGAGGGCGACTGGGTCGAGACCTTGCCTTCGGGCGAACAGGTGCCGGTCCATGCCGGGCCTGGCGAGACGCTGGAAGAAGCGGCGGCACGCGCCAAGAGCGCCATCGACGAGATTACGCCGCTGCTGAAAGACGGCCATAATGTGCTGTTGGTGGCTCATGCGCACATCCTGCGCATCCTCACCTCGCAATGGCTGGGCGTGGACCCGCATTTCGCACGGTTGCTGCGTTTGGATACGGCGCACTACTCGGTGCTCAGCGTCTATAAGGGAGATAACGTCATCGAACGGTGGAACGCCTAGCCCCGGTTGCGCTGCGATTGCGCTGGCCTGCCCGCTACTGCGGGCGGGCCTTTATTGTTTGTGGCGGGAATTGCGGTATGTCGATAAATGATTTGCAAACGATAGCGTCGGCGTGTTGTTTTTTTTGATGGGTATAAGTGGCAATCGATTGCCATGAAAGATATGTTAGCGCTCTCATGATTGCGAACGCTTGCATTGCGATAATGAGGCAAAAATGACTGAATTAATGGGATATTTGTTGACAATGGCCTGAAAATGATGATTTATGACGCGCTGATATTGCTATCGTTTGCAAAAAGAAGCAAACCGTTGCACAATAGTGCATGTCGATAGTCGTAAAGGTGCGTGCTAGCGTACCTGTCCTGACCGGGGACGGCCGGGTCGACGATGAAAGAGAAAGGTTCGATGATGAATCGTACAGTCAAGTCAGCAGTCGCGATGGCGGCTGTCGCTGCGATGTCCCTCGGCGCTTTGGCGGCCTGCGGAAGCTCGACCTCCGGCGATGACGCCAAGGGCAAGGTCTACTACCTGAATTTCAAGCCGGAAGCGGCTGATCAGTGGACCGCTCTGGCCAAGGAATACACCAAGGAAAAGGGCGTTGAGGTCAAGGTGCAGACCGCGGCCTCCGGTACCTACGAGCAGACCCTGAAGTCCGAAATCGCCAAAACCGAAGCCCCGACCTTGTTCCAGGTCAACGGCCCGGTCGGCTACCAGAACTGGAAGAAGTACACCGCCGATATGTCCAATACGGATGTGTACAAGGAGCTCGCCAACCAGGATGTGGCCCTGAAGGATGGCGACAAGGTGGTCGGCGTGCCGTACGTGATGGAAACCTACGGCCTGATCTACAACAAGGACATCCTCAACAAGTACTTCGCGCTGGATGGCGCCAAGGCCACGTCCATGGACGAAATCGACAACTTCGACACCCTGAAGGCCGTGGCCGACGACATGCAGGCCCGCAAGGACGAGCTCGGCATCAAGGGCGCGTTCACCTCCGCCGGCTTCGACTCCAGCTCCGACTGGCGATTCAAGACCCATCTGGCCAACCTGCCGCTCTACTATGAGTTCAAGGACGACAACGTCACCGAGCAGCCGGCCACCATCAAGGGCACTTATCTGCCGAACTACAAGAAGATCTTCGACCTGTACATCACCGACTCCACCACCGACCCCACCCAGCTGAGCGCCAAGACCGGCGATGATGCGAACTCCGAGTTCGCGCTCGGCGAGGCTGCCTTCTATCAGAACGGCACCTGGGCTTGGACCGACCTGCAGAAGGCCGGCATGAAGGCCGAATCCGTGGGCATGATGCCAATCTACACCGGTGTCAAGGGTGAAGAGAAGCAGGGCTTGGCCACTGGTTCCGAGAACTACTGGTGCATCAACGACAAGGCCTCCGGCGCCGACAAGAAGGCCACCGAGGACTTCCTGTCTTGGGTGATCACCTCCGACACCGGCAAGAAGGCCATCTCTCAGGACATGGGCTTCACCACCCCGTTCAAGACCTTCGATGATGTCAAGTTTGACAACCCGCTGACTGAAGCCGCTGTTGAGGATCAGAAGTCCGGCAAGACCCAGGTTTCTTGGAACTTCACCATGATGCCGTCCGAAGAGTGGAAGAACAAGGTCGGCCAGGCACTGCTCGAGTACGCGCAGGGCACCGGCAAGTGGGATGCCGTCAAGACCGCCTTCGTGGACGGTTGGGCTTCCGAATACGAGGCTTCGCACTGAGTCTCATAGAGTCCCATAGCCGATAAGCAACAATCCGCGGCGCCCCTGCCATTTCCTTCTCCGGGGGCGCCGCTTTGTATTGCTGAGTCTCGCACAAAATCGTCCGCCGCAGAAAAGTGTGAGGCACGCACCCGCTCAATCGCACGCTGTGGGGCCATGAATCGGCGATTTTTCGCCATTTCCCACAATGTGCGATTGAGCGTTATTGTGCGGTTGCCTCACACTTTTTCTATGGTGGGCTTTGTTGTGTGAGCCTACTTAACGCGGGAGGTGGAGGAGCGGACCTTCAGCTGGGCCGGGAACACGATGTAGGGTTGCTCAATCGGCTTTTCGTCAATGAGATCGAGCGTCATGCGGGCTGCCACGCGGGCCATTTCCACCGGATCCTGGCGGATGGTGGTCAGGCCGATATCGCCGGTGTAGAAACTATCGTCGTAGCCGATCAACGAGACGTCGCCGGGCACGGAGAATCCATTGCGCTCCAGCTGGAACATAAGCGGCAAAGCAATGCCATCCTCCTGGCATGCGATGGCGGTGGGCATCTCGTCTTGGCTTATGAGTTGGTTGACCACGTCGCTGATTTCATAACGTCCATCGTCATCGACCTTGCAGACGATAACCTGCGGCTCGATGCCTTCCCTGCGGCAGCAGGCGGTGAATGAGTCGAATCGGCTTTGCACGGAGAAGCTCAGCGACACCTCGCGATTGGTGCTGATGTAGGTGATGCGGCGATGTCCGAGATTGATAAGATGGCGGGCGGCCAGCGTGGAGCCCTGCACATCGTCGATATTGACGGCGGCGGTAAAGCCGCGGGCTCCGGGTTCGACTGAATTGATGCCGACGATCGGCACGCCGACCGAAGCCAGTTGCGCGATTTCGTTGTTGTCGATATCGAAAGACGCCACAATCACGGCATCGGCGTTACGGCGTACCGGCAACATCTCGAAGAATTCCTTGCGCTCCTCGATGCTGGAAATCTGGAATACCGAAATATCGTAGCCCTGCGTGTGCAGCACCTCGTTGAGCCCCTCGATGACCGAGGCGGTGAACCACAGGCGGATATGGCCGCTCATCAGTACTGCGATGCGCAGGGAGCGGCCGGATTTCAGGGCCGCAGCCGAGCGGGAGAGTGAGAAATTGAGTTTGTCGGCGATGGCGAGCACGCGCTCGCGGGTCTTGGCCGACACCAGATCCGGCCTGGTGAAGGAACGTGAGACGGTGGAGATGGAGACGCCGGCCTCGCGGGCGACATCCTGAATGCTCGTAGCCATTGCAGCCCCCTTGCGTTGAAATGGAAAATCGCAATACACATGCACAACTGACTCCAGTGTACATGCTGATTGATTGATCTGCGGCGATGACAACGATTGTATTACAAACGTTTGCAAAGTGTCTATGTCGGCGTTAGATTGGCTTTATATAGCCATTATCTTAGGTGAAAGAAGATTGCTGGAGCCGGAGTGTGCTCGAACTTGAAACGCCTAAAATGACAACGTTTGACATATAATGATTCGACGTTTACTATGAACATAGGCTTGAACGAGAACAGGCCGTGCATGCGGTTCTCGATCGGCAAGCTCGCATTGAGTTGAACTCCGCAGCCGGCGCACGATGCAGTGTCACAACGCAGCGGACTCAAGGAGGAGGAAAAGTCATGATCAGCATGGCTGGCAAGGCGATACGCAGATGGTGGGCGCTGTTCGCGCTCCCCACATTCGCCGCATTCATCATCGGGTTCCTGGTGCCCTTCATCATGGGCGTCTACTTAAGCTTCTGCGAATTCACCACCGTTACCGACGGTGAATGGGTGGGGCTTAAGAACTATGGCAAAGCGCTGAAGGACAAGGAATTCCTGCACGCGCTCGGCTTCTCCACCGCGTTCACCATCGTGACCACCATCGTGATCAACGTGATCGCCTTCACCATCGCTTACATGCTGACCAAGGCGATCAAGGGCTCCACGCTGTTCCGCTCGGTATTCTTCATGCCGAACCTTATCGGCGGCATCATCCTGGGCTACATCTGGCTGCTGCTCCTGAACGGCGTGCTGGCCCACTGGGGCCGCGCCCTGACCTATAAGGCGTCCTACGGGTTCTGGGGCTTGGTCATCCTGGTGTGCTGGCAGCAGATCGGCTACATGATGATTATCTACATCGCCGGCCTGCAGGCCCTGCCCACCGACGTGCTGGAGGCTGCGGCCGTGGACGGCGCCAACGGACGGCAGACCATGTTCCGCATCATCATCCCGCTGATGATGCCGTCCATCACCGTGTGCTCCTTCCTGACCGTGACCAACGGTTTCAAGCTCTACGATCAGAACCTCGCATTGACCAACGGTGCGCCGAGCAACATGTCTGAAGGTCTGGCGCTGAACATCACCCGCACCTTCTACGGCCGTATGGGCTGGGAAGGCGTCGGCCAGGCGAAGGCCGTGCTGTTCTTCATCCTGGTCGCGGTCATCGCCCTGATTCAGAACAAGCTCACCACGAGCAAGGAGGTGGCAGCCTGATGAACGAGAACAAGCCTGTGAAGCATGGCGCATTGTGGACCGTGCTGTTTGCCGTCGTCTCCCTGTTCTGGATTTTCCCGATCGTCCTGGTTCTGATCAACTCCTTCAAGCAGAAGGCGTACATCTCCAAGAACGCCTTCTCCCTGCCTGCCGGCAAGGCGTTCGTGGGACTTGAGAACTATGTGCGCGGCATCGAGACCACGCAGTTCTTCGCTTCCTTCGGCTGGACGCTGCTTATCACCGTCGGCTCGGTGGCGCTGATTCTGGTGTGCACCTCGATGTGCGCATGGTGGATCGTGCGCGTGAACAACTGGGCTGCGAAGCTGCTCTACACCCTGTTCCTGTTCAATATGATCGTGCCGTTCCAGATGGTGATGTTCACCCTCTCCAAGATCGCCGACATGCTGAAGCTCAATACCCCGTGGGGCCTGTGCATCGTGTACCTCGGTTTCGGTGCCGGTCTGGCCGTGTTCATCTTCACTGGCGTGATCAAGGGCATCCCGCAGGAGCTTGAGGAGTCCGCCATGATCGACGGCGCGTCAGTGCCGCGCATCTTCTTCCAGATCGTGGTGCCGATTATGAAGCCGTCGATCGTCTCGGTGGCCATCCTCGAAGCCATGTGGATCTGGAACGACTACCTGCTGCCGTACCTGACGCTCGACCTCGGCAAGTACAAGACCGTCTCGGTCGCCGTGCAATACCTCAAGGGCGGCTACGGTTCCGTGGATATGGGCGCCATGATGGCCTGCCTGGTGCTGGCCATCATCCCCATCATCGTCTTCTACTTGGTATGCCAGAAGTATATAGTCTCTGGTGTCATGGCGGGAGCCGTCAAGGGCTGACGACTCGCGTCGTCAGCCCATGGCTGGAAGCCCAGTGGGCTTCCAGCAGGCTCCAGGCTGAGCCGCGACAGCGGCGAAGCTAATGATGAGCCTCGTCGTAGGCGAGTCCGTAATTGCAGGGCCGAAGGCGGAGCGGTCAAGGGTTGAGCCCGACAATTTGGCTCCCCTCCCTGAGGGGAGCCAAAAGCTGTACAAGGAGTAGTTGATGAACTGGCTGGCACCGGACTCGAAATTCATGCGCGCGTGGAGCAATCTTGTTGACGGCGTATGGATCAACATTCTGATGCTGGTCACTTCGATTCCGATCATCACCATCGGTGCGGCCCTGACTGCCGGCCATGATGCTTGCCGCCGCTCCATCGAGGGCGAGGGCAAAGGCGTAACCTCCAACTACTTCAAGTCATTCAAAACCAACTTCATCAAAGCCACACTGCTGTGGCTGCCGTTCTTGGTGGCGCTGATTGCACTGGTCTGGTCATGGATCGTCCTGCAGATCACGCCGCTGCTCATCATCAAATTCGCGCTGACCATCCTCTGGCTTATCGGTTTCGAATGGGTGTTCGCGCTTCAGGCACGCTTCGAGAACACCGTGGCCGGCACCTTGAAGAACGCCTTCATCTTCGGCATCTCCCACATCGCGATGACCGTGGCCCTGGTCATCGTGGATGCCGTGTTCGTGGCACTGCTGGCGGCCAGCTGGTTCCACATGCCCGGTGGACTGTTCCTGCTGGTGATCCTTGGTTACGGCACCATGCTGATGCTCCATATCCCCGTCGCCGAGCGTGTCTTCAAGCCATATCTCATTGACTAGGCGGGTTCTCACGAATATGCGGCGATCTTCGAGGTCTGAGCGCTCTCTGTCCACGCAAGCGCGGTAAAGATAACAAATTAATAACAGTTTGGGGCGGCTGGCGGAGCGGGGTGCCGATTGAGGGGTATTAGTGATTGGCTTGGAAGGGGGCTTTTGGCATACGGGGAGTGTTCGGGCTGGGCGGTTGCCCCCCGTAAGTGCTTATATACATAAGGAATCTGGCCCCGATGTCTATTTAGAAGTGCAACACCCTTGTTGGTCCTGTAATTCTAACAGTTCGTCGGCGAACGCCTCGGCGGGC
>PPYF01223344.1_pt1 | contig 14180 bp, 15 predicted proteins | sample 1559871 | NCBI WGS metagenome assembly PPYF01 (sample SAMN08240021, study PRJNA423297) | Human gut metagenome, whole genome shotgun sequencing project. | reverse complement strand
GTTGGCTCATCAGCCAAAATTAATTCGGGATTTGTTATTATCGCACGTGCCACTGCTGCCCTTTGCTTCTGTCCTCCTGACACCTCGTATGGATATTTATTAAGCAGCTTTTCAATTCCAAGCAGCGAAGCTATAGGTGCAAGCCTTTTTTCCATATCCCTATAGTCAACACCTGACAGCACAAGCGGTAAAAAGATATTGTCCTTCAGTGAAAAATTGTCAAGCAGATTAAAATCCTGAAATACGAAGCCCAGATGCTCACGTCTGAAGGCAGATATCTCCTTTTCCTTCAATGAGACAAGGTTCTTTCCATTTAAGAGTACCTCTCCCGCTGTCGGCTTATCAAGTGCCGCGAGAATATTTAAAAGTGTCGTCTTTCCTGAGCCGGACTCTCCCATGATTGCCACATACTCACCTTCCTCTACAGTTACATTGTTGCTGCTTCATGTGATTATAATAACAAAATGCCGGAATGTATGCTATCGAATCAGCTTACATTTCGACCTTGTATCTTACATTTTTGTAAGAAATGACAAAGAAACTTAATCTTGAGTAGCAAAAAGAGGATTGGCACAGATGTGCTGATCCTCCTTTTATCTACAGATTTTTAATTACCTCAACTCTTGTGACAACGCCCTGCTTCACATTATCAACTCTGAGCGCACAATCCTGGTAATACACACAGGCTCCGATTGACACATTTTTACCCTCATCCTGCAATTTTTCGCTTATCACATCTCTAAGCAGCTTTGTCTTTTCCTCCGGTATATTTGTTCCGGAAATAAAATTCGCCCTCGCTACCGTCTGGCTGCCACGGCATATCATGTGGTCTGCCTCATCAAAGCTGCAGAAAAGGAATTTTCTGATGGCAAAAAGCGCCGCTATCGCACCTATTCCGACAAGTGTCTCATATACATTGAGATGCTCCACGATCATCTGCCTGGCTGTCGCAAACAAAAGCACCTCTATGATTGTGCCCGGCTTATGAGTACAGAGCATTTTCACAAACTCCACGCCGATTGCAAGCGACATGATATATTCCATGTAATACTCCAGTTTAATTTTATCATGCCATATATCAAAAAAGCACTGCCCTATAAGCTTTATAATAAGCACCACTATCACAAACACCAGTACTGCCGACAGAAAAAGTTCCACGTAGGCTGCTACATTTTTCATTGTTTTTCTCAGGAATTGCTTCATTATCATTTATTCCTCTCTTTTTTAGTTACCGGCAATAATCTTTTTTATTGCAGTAATTTATTTTAATATCCTATGGAAATGATTATCATACTATTCTAATTTCATATATCTAAAAGCTCCCACATAATAGTCAAATTATGTGAGAGCCTTTGCGCGAAAAATTATATTTTTTTATGTTTTCTCCCGCATTCTGCGGGTATATATTTTGCCAGAATACTTTCATGGCAATTGGGTTCTAAATAAATTTGATACCAGGCTCCGGCAACTATTTGATGAATCCTACCTGCTTGCAGATTTCCTCTGTTGCTGCATCTTTTTTCTTGTTGAACTCAACTTTCTGCTGCTCGAACCAGTTGTTACCCTCTGCATCTATAGATACGATAAGTGGGCCAAACTCTTTCACACGGCAGTTCCAGAGTGTCTCAGGCATTCCGAGATCTCTCCACTCTGCGCGGACGATTTCCTCAACCTCTGTTGCGGCTACTACTGCATTTCCTGCCGGGAATACGCAGTGAATGGCACCGAACTCTTTACATGCACGCTCTGTATTCTCTTTCATACCACCTTTTCCGATGATAACACGTACGCCGGTCTCTTTTACGAACTCGTACTCGAATTTCTCCATACGCATACTTGTTGTCGGTCCAACAGATACCATCTCAAATTTGTCATTCTCGAGTGGACGGATGATCGGTCCTGCATGGAAAATAGCATTGTTTCTTACGTCTACCGGAAGCTCTCTTCCCTCCTCAACGAGACGTCGATGTGCTACGTCACGGCATGTTGTCATGCTTCCATTTAAGTATACAATATCTCCGATTTTTATTCCTTTAAGATCCTCTGCTGAGATTGGTGTTGTTAAAATTGTTTTTCCATTAATTCTCTCTACCATTATAATTCCACCCCCGAATGTGTTGTGATTGTATAGTTAAGGTCCTTATCAAAAACAATGTGTCCGCGTCTGTGGCTCCAGCAGCCTACGTTTACGGCTACACCGATTGTAGATGGATGACGGGCTGTGTTCTCGATATTTACACCCATTACTGAGTATTTTCCGCCCATTCCCTGAGGTCCAAGGCCGATAGCATTGATACCATCCTCGAGAAGTTTTTCCATCTTTGCGGCTCTCTCGTTCTCATTGTGAGATCCGATTGGACGCATGAGTGCTTTCTTTGATAAAAGTGCTGCTGTCTCAACAGATGTTGCTACACCTACACCTACCAGGAGAGGTGGGCATGCATTTAAACCATAAGTAGTCATAACATCCATTACGAATTTTGTAACTCCTTCATAGCCCTCTCCAGGCATAAGTACCATAGCTTTTCCCGGAAGTGTACATCCACCTCCTGCCATGTATGTGTAGATCTCGCATTTGTCGCTGTTTGGCACGATATCCCAGAATACTGTAGGTGTTCCTTTTCCAACGTTCTTGCCTGTATTGTACTCATCGAAAGTCTCAACACTGTTGTGACGAAGAGGAGCCTCAAATGTAGCTTTTACAACTGCCTCTTTTAAAAGTCCCTCAAGCTCATCAATAAGTGGGAATTTTGTTCCACATTTAACCCAGAACTGAAGTACTCCTGTATCCTGGCAGCTTGGGCGGTTAAGTTTTACCGCAAGCTCCTGATTTCTAAACATTGTATCATAGATTGTTTTTGAAAGAGGACTGTCCTCTTTGTCACGGAGTTCTGTCAGTTTTGCAATGACATCATCCGGTAATTTTTTTGCTATATGAGCGATAAAATTTGCCATATAGGTGGTAAGCTGTTCTACCTGTTTCTCGTTTGACATAGTTTTTCCTCCTAATATAAATCTTGTAAATAATTAAATATTAATTTATTGTTTACCCACTCCCATCCGTTCTTATGGGAAGAACGGATAGAAAATCGGCAGTAAGACCATACTTACAATGGTCGCCACTACTATAAGCGGAATACCGGCCTTTGCATAATCCTTGAAGGTGTATCCTCCGGCTGTAATGACCATTGTGTTGGCAGGCATACCGATAGGTGTGGCGTATGCACATGAACCACCGATAACACATGCCATAAGTACTGCACTCGGGTCAGCTCCAATCTCTGTGGCAATTGATACGCAGATCGGAACCATAAGTGCTGTGGTGGCGGTATTTGACATAAAGTTCGTAAGTACACAGCAAAGCATGAACACTACGAATGTGAGAACGTATGGTGATGGATTTTTGCCAAGTATACCGATAACCGCTGTTGCGATTTCCTCGCCTGCCCCGGTCTCCTGAAGCGCCGATGCAAGTGAAAGAGTTCCACCAAATAAGAAAATGGTTTTCAAATCTATTGATTTAAGTGCGTTTTTCTCACTGATAACGCCTGTAATGATAAGGGCAAGTGCTCCGACACAGCCGATGACACAAAGCTTTATGCCAATCTTGTCCTCGAAAATCATTCCCAAAAGTGTAAGGATTAAGATAATCAATGACATCATCTGTTTCCATTTAGGGACATTTGAAAAATCCTTCTGCTCATCATATGAGCTTTCCGTACTGCCCTGCTTTTCAGGCAGGAATTTGTATCCTATAAATGCAAAGTACAGAATACCTGCTATAAGTATCGGAAGTCCTACCTTTGCATACTCGAAAAATCCAAAGCTAAGTCCAATCTCTCCCATAGCTGATTGTGCTATGAGATTTCCCGGTGCACCGATGAGAGATAAATTTCCACCCATGGCTGCTGCAAAAACAAGTGGCATAAGAAGTCTCGATCTCGAGTATCCTGATTTTGCAGCAATTCCGATAACTACCGGAATGAGAACCGCTGCAGTTCCTGTGTTTGAAAGTACTCCGCTCATCAGTCCCACAATCACCATGATTGCTATGATAAGCTGCCTCTCTGTTTTGGCGAAGTGTGTGACCACTCCTCCAATTTTGTTTGCCATACCGGTTTCAAACAATGCTCCTCCTACGATAAACATCGCTACGAAAAGAATTACGTTGCTGTCTATAAATCCCGAAAAGGCTGTTTTCCAATCCAGTACTCCTGTGATAACAAGACCGACGCATACTATCATGGATGTAACCCCAAGCGGAATCTTTTCCCACACGAACATCACAACGGCAAACAATAAGAATAAAAGTGTTATTGTTGCTGGACTCATATCATTTCCCTCCTCCGTTTAATATTTGATATTTGATATTGTATCCAATTTCTGAGTTTAAGATATAACAAAAAACCGAAATCGTCAATACCTTTTTGACAATTTCGGCAATTTATATATATTCCACCTATTCAATTTGTGCATCTATTACAAGTAATGTGTTAAATTAATAACTTACATCTACACATAATATGTCAGCATATCATCACGACTACGCATGATATGCTCATACATCCTCCGCTGTGCAAGCTGCACATCATGAGCCTTGATTGCTTCGTATATAGCCTCATGCTCCTTTATAGAAATGCCCGCATATTCCTCCTCTGTGACCATGCTGCCCATTGAAAGTCCGTTCCACAGTTCTGCGATCATATTTTCCATCTTTTTGTTGCCGGATGCTGCCCAGATTTCACTATGAAACTCACGGTTTAAATCCGCATATCTGCTATAATCTCCGGAAGCGGTCATCTCCCTTGCATCCAGGTATGACTGCTCTATCTTGCTGATATCGATATCAGGTGAAGCAGCAAAACCTGCACATGCGCCCTCGAGTATGCCTCTAATCTGATAGTGCTCCCTTATGTACGTCTCTGTAATTCCAAGTACTATTGCTCCCTTATTCGGTCTTAGCTTGATAAGTCCGTCATGCGCTAATATCTGAAAAGCCTCACGCACGGGAGTTATAGATACATTAAGCTGCTGCGCTACACTTTCCAGTGTAAGATTTTCTCCCTCTTTTAGCTGTTTTGACAAAATTGCCTTGCGCAGCTCCGATGCTACACGCTCCTTCGCTGACGGAATCTTTATCGGTTTAAGTCCTATCATAATTACTTTTTCCTCTTGTTATCTTTTAATTTTATATGCTTCCGAATCATCTGTCATTATTCAGTATAAAATAAGCCACCAATTACCTGCTGCTTTCCGCCCTCTCTGCTATAACAGCCTCACAAAGGCTTCCAAAATATTCTCCCAAAAGTTCTCTGACAATCTTTATATCCTTATCCGAATATGCCTCTGCTATTTTCGATAACAGCTCAAGTCTTTGCGCATTTTCCCTGCCTGCTGCCGTCTCTTCAACCGCAAACCTGATATAGCACCAAAGACCATTTTCAAGAATATGTGTAAAATACTCGTTATGACTATTGGATATAATTGTCTCATGAAACTGCAGCTCTGCAGACAATTTTTCATTTATAGCAGATGGCTCATATACGCAATTGGGCTGCTCACTGTTATCACTGACCGCTTTATCCCACAAACATATACCAGACTGCAGCATTCCCTTTAGCAGTTTTATCTCCACATCTGAAAGCAGCTCATAGATTTCCGTTATCACCTCGTCCGAAAAATCAGCCACCACCACATGCCTTGTTGCCAGTCTCTTTGCCAATCCCTGCGACTCAAGTATCTGCAATGCCTCCCTGATTGGTATTCTCGAATAACCGAGACTATCCGCAAGCTCTTCCTGTCGCAATGGCACTCCTGATGACATACGTCCTGATAAAATTTCATTCTGAATAGCTTCGCATAATCCAGATCAAACCCTATCCACACCTTAGTTCCTTTTCCAATCTCTGACTCCATGCGGATTGTATGCCCCAGCTTATCTGCCATCTGCCTGCACAGATAAAGCCCAATTCCCGTAGCCTTTTTATCGGCATGACCATTGTAGCCTGTGTAGCCCTTTTCAAAAACGCGTGGCAGATCCTCGGCTTTGATTCCTATTCCGGTATCCTTTATTGTAATAAAAAACCGGTCTTTTTCCTCTGCAGTTTCTATTGTAACAAAACCCTGCGGTGTATATTTTATGGCATTTGAAAGTATCTGTTCCAGCATAAATGCAAGCCATTTTACGTCAGTATATACCTCCTGCCCGGTTCCTGAATAATTTATCCCAATATGCCTTCGTATCATAATTTTTGCATATTTTTTAATGGTATCACGTATGACACCATCCACACTGACTTTTTCAAGCACAAAATCATTTTCGGTGCTGCTCACACGCTGATACTGCAAAGCCATACTGACATATTCCTCTATGCGGAACAATTCGTCCTCAAATGAAGCCACATTATCTGACAGCTCTGTGAGTATAGCCTGTTGTTTCAAAGCAGCATTTAATCCGGCAGCACCGATATTCCCACCGGTCATATCGCCTATATGGCACTGACTCTGTTCATCATCACATATAAGCTGCCCAAGCGCCTCCCGCTCTGCCTCAAGCAGTAGTTTCATAGCCGATATCGGGGTCTTTATCTGGTGCACCCACATAGAGTAATAATCTCTCATCTGTGATTGTCTGATTGCAGCACTGCTTTCTGACTCACTTCTTGCAATACTTTGATTTTCCAGCAGCCGGTGATAAAGCATCTCCACATCATCTGTTGCTTCCGGAAGCTGTGCCTGTTCCTCAACCGGACGTTTTAAAGCATTGCTTAGAGCTTTTACCTTACTGCTATATCTGAAAAATCCAACCAAAACTGTTATCAGAAGAAGTATTGCATCAAGCACTGCCGCATACACCAGATCCTGTTTGCGCGCACCAATCAGGTACATGTAAAGCAAATGGATACATGACATTGTGACTATCATCAGAATCCATATATAGTTTTGTTTTATAAAATTTGTCAGATGCGGTTTGTTTTGTATTTTTGCCATGACCTCTCACCCCAGCCTGTACCCAAGCCCTTTTTTTGTGACAATAAAGCTCTCAAGCCCTATAGAATCCAGCTTTTTACGCAGCCTGTTGACATTCACCGAAAGTGTATTCTCGTCCACATACGCATCACTCTCCCACAGCTTTTCCATTAGAAGGCTGCGTGATACAATCCTTTCTTTGTTGTCAAAAAGTGTCTGCAATATTTTGAGCTCATTCTTTGTAAGCTCGAGCCTTTTATCGTCATAGGTTATGGTGGCATCAGATATATTGAGCATGGCGCCATTATGCTCCAAAACGCTGTTGTTTGCGCCAAAATCATAGCAGCGCCTGATGATAGCCTGTATCTTTACGGTCAGCACATCGAGGTCAAACGGCTTTGCTATAAAGTCATCAGCCCCCATACTGACTGCCATCACTATATTCATATTATCAGCTGCGGATGACAGGAAAACCACAGGAACCTTTGATACCCTTCTAATTTCCGTACACCAGTGATACCCATTGTAAAACGGCAGACCGATATCCATAAGCACAAGATGCGGATCAAATGATGCAAATTCTGACATTACAGCATCAAATTTCTGCACCACATGCACATCATAATCCCATTTTTCCAAATGTCTTCTGACAAGCTTTGCTATGGTCTCGTCATCCTCAACCAAAAATATTCTATACATTATTTTCCGCTTTCTTCCATGATAATCTCAGCCGCATCGATGATGAGCTGTGATGCCTTCATACGAAGTAAATCCGGCTTAAGCTGTGCCTTTGGAAGCACCTGCTTTACAACGTCAACAGGCTGACCATACTTCTGTGAAATAAGCTCATACTGCTCATCCATCTCCTCGTCAGATACAGTGATATTTTCCACTCTGATGATTTCATCGAGAACAGCCTCAAGCTTTACCTGCTTCTGTGCAACAGGCTTGAGTTCATCCTTTAAGCTATCCATAGTCTTGCCTGTCATCTGAAGATACTGCTCCATAGCCACACCCTGCTGTGCAAATGATGCTGCCATCTGCTGAAGCTGCATATTTACCGCTGTCTCTACTGCCTGTGGCGAAACAAGACATGAGCTGCTCTCAAGAATCTGGTCATAGAGCTTTTCTCTTGCCGCATCTGCCTTTCTTGCCTCTACCTGGTACTCAAGATACTCGTTGATATATTTCTTTAAATCTTCCACTGACTGTACCTCAGGGAAATTGAGAGATGCTGCAAACTCATCGTTCAGCTCTGCTTCCTTCTCATTGTAAATCTCGTGCAGCTTAACCTTGAAAACAACCGCTTTGCCTGCAAGCTCCGGCGCATGATACTGCTCAGGGAATGAGAGATTGATGTCTCTGTCCTCACCGATTTCCATGCCTACAAGCTGCTCCTCAAAGCCCGGAATAAAAGAGCCTGAACCGATTCCCAGAGGATATTTCTCAGCCTTTCCGCCCTCAAACGCAACTCCGTCCTTAAAGCCCTCGTAGTCTATTACTGCCGTGTCGCCCATCGCTAACGGGCCTGTTTTCTGCTCTCTGACAGGATTTCCTGAAAGAAGTGTCGCTATCTGTGAATTAACATCCTCCTCTGTATATGCAATATAAGGGATGTTTGCCTTTAATCCTTTGTAATTTCCTAATACGATGTCCATGATTATACCTTTCTTTTATGTGTATTTATATCTGCTTAACGAAGCTGTTATATGCAAATAGTATACACTAGTTACCAAATAAAGCCAATAAAAACTAATTGCCTGCTTTAAAAAGGATTGTAAGGCTGTGATACGTGAAAATGGTTCTAATCTTACGCAATCAGGCTATTAATAGCCTTCAATTCATACAATGTAAATGGATCAATATCTATACAATCACTTTCATCCATTTTTCCGGAAATATCCCATGCAAGCGTTCCATTCATTACCGTACATGTATTTTTAAAATTTTCAATATCTCTCAAAGGCTCAAAAATTGAAGATTTAAGATCCTGTGTTGTATCATAATCAACTATTTTACCATCATCAAAGAAAACCTGTACATGATAATTATCTAAAGGTATTACCTGTACAACTGTAGGAAAATATTCATTCATATATTTCACCTCTCATTATATAAGTGGATTAATTTTGTTCAATGGTTTCATGTCCTTGGCCAATTCCCAATTCTGCATTAATTCATCCTGATGAATCGTACACCAGGACATAGTGACTCTAATCCCATAAAATAATGATATCTCAGGCATATTTTACCCTCTTTCTATAGAAACAAATCCGCAATACTATATCAATAGTATAGCGGATTTACATCTAAAACACAAATTAGAAATTATCTTTTTATTTGCAGGCTTAATTTTTTACTGCCTTAAAGCACAGCCATCTATGCTCAGCTTCCTTAAAAATCAAAAAACCAATTCCCACCATAACCGGTGTATACAGTCCCAAATCAAGCCAGCTTTTTACATGCCATCCATAATATGCCCCTCTCATAAGAATTGCTGAAAGCTGTCCAAGTATGACCGGTATCATAATATTTTTTCCAACTACTATAAGCTTTGCTTTTCTCAACTTTTTAAGATCAACCGGCAAATATATATATTTCTCAAATATATTAACTTTTCTACCATTTTCCCATATATATGTAATGTATCTGGACTGTGCATAATACAATCCAAATGTAAAAAACACCACCATATTATAATAATAAAGATCAAATTCAGTATTCATTACACCACAAAATGCACCTGCGATTACCACAAACCCCATACCCATATTCATGAGGATATACGTTCCGCAGGTCTCAACCATCATGCGCTTTTTCCAATTGTCATGCTCCGTTTTAATCAGGGTACTCATATCCATTTCACATCTCCATCTGTTTTCTATTGCGTGTTGTACACCTAATGCAAGCTATAAAATTATACCATTCACCCCCGGTATTACCGGCAGCAATTATAAGCTACTCAAGTATCTCACGCATTGAATATTCTCCGTTCTTTATATCTATAACATAGTCTGCCACCCTCGACAAATCCTCGTCCAGATGCGTGGCAAGAAGTATTGTCATCTCATACTCTGCCACAAATTCCTGCAGTAATTTTAATAAATCATCCCTGAACACCGGGTCGAGATTGGCAGTCGGCTCATCCATCAGAAGCACTTTGGGTCTGTATGCTGCCGCAAATGCAAACTGATACTTTATCATTTCTCCTGTAGAAAACGAGCACAATCTGCGTCTTGGAGAAAGCTCCAAATGTGCAAGCATCCTGTGATACTCCTCACTATCCCAATTCTTATAAAATGGACTGTATATTTTTTCGTTTCCATTGGCATCCTGCGACAGGTAAAATATCCTGTCCTGCGACACTATTCCTACAAGCTCTTTTACCTTGGTCTTATTTTTTACAACATCAAGACCGTCTATGTATATTTTTCCCTTCATTTTGTCATACATTCCAAGCATCATATGAAGCAGTGTGGTCTTTCCCGCACCGTTTTCTCCCTGTACACCTACAATGTAGCCCTTTGGTATTTCTAAATTTGCGGGCTTAATCATAAATTTTTTTAATTTTAAAGCGGCATTTTCTATTTTTATAATTGTCTCATCCATTATTTTTCTCCCAATACACGAACCATATCTATTATATCCTTCAAGGTCATTCCGGCATTCTCACAATCTGCAAGCAGTTCTGACATCCTGTTCTCAAGATTCATCATCTGTTTTTCACGCAAAAGATCATTTTTCTGCTCGCACACGTAAAATCCACGCCCCGGCACCGACTCTATTACACCTTCCTTTTCCAGCTCCTCATAAGCACGCTTTGTTGTAATCACACTGACTGCCAGCTCCTTTGCCAGCACTCTGATTGACGGCATGCCATCGCCTGCCTTAAGCTCACCGCTTACCACTGCATCGCGTATCTGATTTATAATCTGCTCATATATCGGCATACTAACTGTTGTTGAAATGACTATTTTCATACACACCTCTATGCAATTTTTTTGTCTTTTTTTGATTCCGCAAACTCGTAATCTGCCATACAGCGAACAATATCGTCATAATATTTTTTCCTGCAGGATACAATCATCGATATAAAAAACACACCTATCACTAAAGAAATTAATATCTGAACCAAATCCAGCGAGCTGTCATTCTGGTCATAGCTTGCGGCAACAACCACCGCAGACATAAACATGATTACATCAAATATCGTTAATCTGCCCGGATTCACGCTGCCCAGATAATTGTCAAATGAAGTACAATACAAAATACCTGCCATTACAAGCATCTCACACATATAATAGACTATTCCTGATACTGTCAGAGTCTTATCAGGCCTGATTATTGCTGTGATTAATATAGGTAAAAGCAGCACTATATACGACACACGGAATCTGTATTTGAACATTTTTTGTATATAATGCTGTCTTTGTTCTCTTGAATACGGAGCCAGATACATATACTGTGGCAATTCGAATGCGCTTCTATTATGATTGCTGAAAATGGAAAAAATGCTGATCATCAAATTGTATATATACATTACCTGATTCAGGCCTCCAAATGAGCCTTCTGTAATTCCAAGCCAGAATAATGGTATCATAACTATGGCCAAAACAAGCTCCCGCCTGCTGCTATCCAAAATATTTTTCCACAATATTTTCGGCATTTTCCTTTCCCCCTTTCACCAGATAATGTATCAGCTCCCTGATATCCGGAGTATGCTCTTGAAGCTCTCTGTCTACCAGAATACATTTATCCCTTATAACCATGGCAGTGGAGCTGTATGTGCCTTCTTCCATGTAAACCACTGCTTCCCTGGGTATCAGCTTACATTTATATACAGGTCCTGTAACTATCCGAAAATGCTCACACGCAGCATCCTTAGGCTTAAAAAACAACAGCCTCCCTGCCTGCATATATGCAATATAGTCTGCTATTCTGTCCAGATCCTCCGTAATATGAGAAGAAATGATAATGCTTTTTTCACCATCCGACACAAGCTCTGTACACAGCCTTAAAAAATCCTCCCTGAAGTGCTTGTCAAGCCCTGCAGTAGGCTCATCGAACAAAAAAAGCTTTGCTCCATACGACAGTGCAAATGCAAGCTGCGCTTTGATTTTCATACCTTTGGACAGTTTTTTGTATTTCTGCTTTCTATCAAGGTTAAATCTTTCAAGATATCCCAGATACTTTTCCATATCAAACCTCACATACATCTGCCCATAGTATTTTCCGAGCTTTTCGAGATTTATATTCTCATCAAAAAATCCCTCATCACCTACTACCGCTATTACTTCCCTGGCGGCTGCCTCATCGCTGTTTAAATTGTGTCCATCTATCACTATGTCTCCTGTTGACCTATACAATCCCATCAGGCAGCGTAAAAGAGTTGTCTTGCCTGCTCCGTTTTCTCCTACAAGGCCGCATATATAACCCTTTGGCAAATGAAACGATATGTTTTCCAGATGAAACCTGTCCTCCCCGGACATTTCCTTATCCAATTCACGAACCCTTAGCATAACTCTCTCCTTTGCTTTCCCACAATTAAAATAGGTGTGCATATACTGTATATACAAATATATACAGTATATGCACACCTTTGTCAAGATATATTCTAAATATTTATGTACTACGACCAATATTACAACTCAATCAAGAAAAGAAATGCCAGTCCATAATAGGTCACAACCGCCACCAGATCATTCACCGTCGTGATAAGCGGGCCTGACGCAACCGCCGGGTCAATCTTTATCTTGTGGAAAAACATCGGAATCACAGTGCCCACAAGGCTTGAAATTGCCATTGCCACAAGCAGTGAAACTCCTACACAGCCTGATACCGCAAATGCTCCAAACCATGTGTAGCCCTTGAACAGATGCACATATATTCCCAGAAATACAAGTGCCATTATTCCAAGCAAGCCACCATTTACAAGGCCTATTCTTACCTCTTTTACTACAAGCAAAAGCTTCTGCTTACCGCTTAGATTCTCATCCATGAGCACTCTGATTGTGACAGCCAGTGACTGTGTTCCTACGTTTCCTGCCATGTCAAGTACCAGCGACTGGAAGCAGATGACTATCGGCAAAGCCGCTACCACATTCTCAAATATTCCGACTACGGAAGACACTATCATTCCCAAAAAAAGCAGGATGATAAGCCATGGCATTCTCTTTTTCATGCTCTGCAGTGTGGTCTCCTTCAGATCCTCCTCTGCGGTCAGTCCGGCGAGCTTTGCATAGTCCTCACCCATCTCATTGTCTACCATCTCTACAATATCATCAGATGTGATGACACCGAGGATATGCTTATCCTTTGAGAGCACCGGAATTGAATCCTCAGCGTAGTCCTTGATTGTGTCGATACAATCATCGATTTTCTCATGGTCTAGTACATATGGATATGAATGGGCTATAATGCTTTCCAGATTCATGCCCTCCCTGGCTGTGATTAAATCCTTTAAATCGATAGCTCCCGCAAAGCATTCATCTGAATCAACCACATATATAGTCATGATATTGTCGTTTTCGCCCGCCTGCCTCACGAGCTGGCTCATAGCCTGCTTCACTGTCAGGCCACCCGGAATACAGATGTAGTTGGTTGTCATATAGCTGCCTATTTCATCATCGTCATATGACAGAAGCATCCTGACATCCTTTTCCGCTTCCTCATCCAGATGCTCTACAATCTCCTTCTTGTCCTCATCCTCCAGATTTTCAAGCAAATCGACAGCATCATCCGAATCCATCAGCGATACTACCCTGGCAGCCTGCTCCACAGACAGCTCATCAAAATAGGCCTGCGGCTCATCAAGATATGCAAAAATCTCCGCTGTCCGCTGTGTTCCAAGGAGCCTGTAAAGACGTTTGCGCTCCTTCTCGTTCATTCCTGCAAGCATATCAGCAATATCATTCTCATGATAGTCTGACAAAACCTCCAGAATTTCCTTATCCGTTTTGTGGCTTCTCAATAGAACAAGAAGCTCTTCGTATTTCTTTGTATTCATCTCCATTTCTCTCCTTTCTCATTTCCGATAGCATTCTCCACATAAAATAAACATATGTGGTTCTCCAAAATCCCGGGATTTTGGAACATAAAAATTACTCCATGATAGAAAGGACGAAACCCGTGCACTCAATAAATTTGCGCACGAAAAAAGCACCTAACGGTGCTCTGATATATAAACAAGTATGCATTTGTGCACAGCAAAA
>PPYF01099777.1_pt1 | contig 14180 bp, 18 predicted proteins | sample 1559871 | NCBI WGS metagenome assembly PPYF01 (sample SAMN08240021, study PRJNA423297) | Human gut metagenome, whole genome shotgun sequencing project. | reverse complement strand
CACAAAGGGGTGCTTTCTTTTCATTCCTTTTTATGGTTTACATAAATTCCCATTACCCGAAATTTATTTTACGCTACTGTTCGCTGTAGTACTAGCATATGGCATTTTGAAACAATTCAAAATGGTATTTGCATTTATAGGCAAATAAAAAGAGAGCGCAAAAATGGCAGTAGCCCATAAGGAAACATTACAAAACTTATGACTTATGTCAGGTAAACGGAAAAATAGAAAATGCTATGCAAAAGGTTCACTGATTGCATAGCATTTTTTATTTTTGCAAGATATTAGGTTTCAATTTTTTAGCGTTCCATCGGAACGCGCAGCCATCACTGCAGGTGATGATCTCAGGGGTTTGGGGACATGTCACCAACAAGCACCAGACAGGAATTACGGGAACGAAATTTCTGCCTGGTAGGCATCTTTTACGTAAAGATGCATTGCTTGCCAGTATTTGTACTTCCTCTTATTATCGTAGAAAACTTAGGAAATGTTTACCTTCGATCTATTGTATTCTTCGAGATAACGAAATATAATAAAATCTGTCGGAGGTATAGATATGGATTATATGACGCTCAAAGAAGCCAGTGAAAAATGGGGCATTTCAGCCCGTCAAATAAATTATTACTGTGCAGCAGACCGGATTCCCGGTGCTGTAAAAATGGCAATATTATGGTTGATACCGAAGGACGCAAAAAAGCCGGTTGACGGCAGGACAAAACAAGGGAGGACTTTGAAACATGAATAGTGTTTTGATTATAGACGATAACAAGGAACTTTGTGCCTTGATGAAAAATGCGTGGAACAGATGTTATAGGATGTTAGGAAAATCTTAATATTTTCTCATGCAATCCATTGGGAATTAAGATGCTGCATTTGCTATACTTAATCGGATATACGAGAAAAAAGGAGTTGAAAATATGCCTGAAAAGATTTTGATTATAGATGACGAGCAGGATATAGCAGACTTGTTGGAAGTCTATCTAAAAAACGAAAACTACATAGTTTATAAATTTTACTGTGCAACGGATGCCATGTCGTGTATTGAAAACGGTGACATTGATCTTGCCATTCTGGATATTATGCTTCCCGATATGAATGGCTTTTCGCTCTGCCAGCTTATCCGCGAAAAGTATACTTATCCGATCATCATGCTAACGGCCAAAATCGAAGAAACGGATAAAATCACAGGTCTGACATTGGGAGCAGATGATTATGTGACAAAGCCGTTTCGCCCGCTTGAAGTAGTTGCCAGAGTGAAAGCACAGTTGAGACGTTACAAAAAATATTCACCTGGCACAATCACAGAAAAAGTTCCATCAGAGCTTTCATACAACAAATTACGCTTGAATGTGCAGACCCACGAATGTCTGTTAGACGGTGAACTTGTTTCTCTGACCCCAACGGAATTTTCTATCCTCCACGTTCTTTTGGCAAGCGCCGGAAATGTTGTAAGCATTGAGGATTTGTTTCATGCGGTATGGAAGGATGAATATTATTCTAAAAACAGCAGCACGATTACCGTGCATATTCGGCATCTGCGCGAGAAACTGAATGACACTTCCGATACTCCCCAGTATATTAAAACGATTTGGGGTGTCGGCTACAAAATTTAAGCGAAAGGAGAACGTTATGAAAAGAAGATCAACTTACTTGGCAGTTATTTTGTTTTTAATTTATCTGGCACTCTTGGTCTGGATCATATTGTTCAAATTGCAATTCTCAATCAGCGATTTGGACAAGATAAGAAGTGTGAACATCATACCATTTCACTATGATAAGAAAATTGGAGCGGCATTTCACTTAACAGAGGTGCTTGAAAATGTTTTGATTTTCATGCCTATGGGTATCTATCTCCAAATGCTACTGTCTAAAGCAAAATTTTACGCTAAGATAATGGTGATTGCCGGAACAAGTTTATTGCTGGAAACCACGCAATATGTTTTAGCAATCGGACGGTCTGATATTACCGATATACTCACAAATACGGCAGGCGGCCTCTTAGGACTTGTCGTATATTCGATGATAGTTCGGTTACTTGGGGATAGGGCTAAAACAAACAGGTTGTTTTCTGTTCTGGCGGTCATTGTAAGCGCCATTGTGATTGGACTGCTTGGATTTATCCTGTTTGCCAATCGGTAGGAGGTGTATTTATGCCGAATAAAGAAATTGCGACAGAAAAGCGTCTTAGAGTGCGTCTATACCTGTCGTTGCTGATTTATACCGTTGTGGGATATAGTTTGACAATCCTGCTGAATTACATCTTTTCAAAATTCGACAACGGTATTTTGGCATGGCTCTACTGGCGGATTGATGCGCTTTTTGTTACCTATTTGATGATAGGCTTTGTGTGTATCTTCAAATATTTTTGGAAAAAACCATGGGGGTATCTGGATGAAGTAATTACGGCAACCCAAACGGTTTATGAGCAGAACGACCATACAGTAGCCTTGTCTGACCCGTTGAAAGAGTTAGAAGAACAGCTAAATCAAATCAAAATGTCCGTTCTGTTGAGTAAGCAGGCTGCAAAACAGGCAGAGGAAAAGAAAAATGAAATTGTCATGTATCTGGCACATGATATACGCACCCCGCTGACAACGGTGATCGGCTATTTGAGTTTACTCCATGAAGCCCCGGATATGCCTGAACAACAAAAAGAAAAGTATGTTAAGGTCGCGTTGGACAAGGCGGAGCGTCTTGAAAAACTCATCAATGAGCTTTTTGAAATTACAAAATACAATGCACATACGGTCATTATCAAAAAAGAGAATGTGGACTTGCATTGTTTAATTGCACAGGTGATTGATGAAGTATATCCGACACTCTCTGCAAATGGCAACACGGCGGTATTTACTGCGGAGGACAACTTATCTGTGAACGCTGATCCCGAAAAACTGGCGAGGGTTTTCAGCAATCTTTTACGAAATGCTGCTTCGTATAGCTATCCGCAGACAGAGATCACTATATCGGCCAAACGGTTAGAGCATGATATTCAGATTACTTTTGAAAATCGCGGGAAAACAATCCCGCAGGAGCAGCTTAACAGCATATTTGAGAAATTCAATCGGTTGGATGAGGCCCGGCTTTCCAATACAGGCGGTGTGGGACTTGGACTTTCTATTGCGGAAGAGATTATACATTTACACGGTGGAACGATTACTGCATCCAGCCAAAACGAAACCATAGATTTTGTGATTACGTTGCCTATCTCCACTTAAGAAAATTAGAACATGATCTTAGGAATTGCTTAGGAATTTAAGCGTGTGATTTTTGAGATTGAAAAGCCCTTGTTTGGTACAATGATTATCGAACAAGGGCTTTTCATTGTTCAGCCGAAGCAAAAGAAAGGAGTGTAGGTATGGAACTGAAAATAGAACATTTAAGCAAACAGTTCAAAGACAAAACCGCTGTGAACGATGTCAATCTGACCCTGACCCCCGGCGTCTGGGGGCTTTTGGGGGCGAATGGCGCAGGAAAGACTACTCTCATGCGCATGATTGCTAATATTATGACACCAACCAGCGGAACGGTTTACTATGACGGGAAAGACATTCGAGAATTAGGGGAAGCCTATCGAAATAAGTTTGGCTTTCTGCCGCAAGACTTCGGGTATCACCGGGATTTCACAGTAAAGGACTATTTGGAGTATATGGCTGCTCTAAAAGATATTCCGACGAGAGCAGCCACCCAAAAGATCAATCATCTGTTGGAAATTCTTTCGCTCTCCGATGTGAAAAGGAAAAAAATCTCTAATCTGTCCGGTGGTATGAAGCGGCGTGTTGGTATTGCGCAGGATATGTTGAACGATCCAGAGATACTTGTTATGGACGAACCGACCGCAGGACTTGACCCCGGAGAACGTGTTCGCTTGCGAAACTTCATTTCCGAGTTTTCGCATGATCGGATTGTGTTGATCTCCACCCATATCGTATCTGATATAGAATATATTTCCACGCGCAATGCGATTATGAAAGCCGGAGAAATTGTTGACGTAGGAACTACTACGGAGCTTGTCAAGCAAATTGAGGGCAAGGTCTGGAATTGCACAATTCCGGCATCAAAGCTGCCGGAATGTGAAATGCGGCTGCGAATCATCAATCAGCGCGGCGAGGATCACAATCAAGTTTCCATTCGTTATCTGTCCGAACATTCGGAAATTGAAGGTTCTGTTACAATGGAACCACGCTTGGAAGATCTGTATCTGTGGCTATTCCCTCAGACAGACTTGGAAAAGGAGGACAGATAATATGCGACTTTTTAGACTTGAATTAAAACGTATTTTGAAATCACGGCGTACTCTGATTTTACTTGTGATTGCGCTTCTGCTTTCCGTAGCTATGGCATACCTGCCTATTTCATTTGAGGGTATCAACCGCCCAAATGAAGATGGGACTGTTACAGAATTGGATGGCTTGGCTGCTATCGAATACAAACGAGGTTTATACGAAACATCCTCCGGTGAAGTGACCCCAGATAGGATCAAGACAGCTTTGGAAACTTATCAAAGCTACGTTCAGGAATATGGGCCGGTTGAGGAAGAGGGCTTTCCGCTGTCGGTGAATATTGAAAAAATTGTTCCAATCCGCCCTTTACTGAAAAGTCTATCCGAAGTGTTTGCCGATCCATCAACAGGTATTGGTGCCGATTTGATGGATATTGACCCAAATGCCATCGACCAAACCTACTATGAAAAATGCGCGGAACATTTGCGTGATGTTATGCGGAATGAACAAAGAGAATATGAAACCGCACAGCAAAAGGCTCTTGAAAAATATTCAGAACTTGATAAGCCATTTTATCTGCACTCTGGAATTTCTAAGGATGCATTTGATTATATTGAGTTTTATATTTTGTTCCTTGCTATTCTGTGCGTGGCAATCGCAGCGCCTACTTTCGCCGGAGAATACCAAACGGGCGGTGACAGTATTCTGCGAACCACCAAGCATGGGCGTACACGATTGGCAGTCACCAAAATTTTGGCGGCATTTACGCTTTTCATTGTTACTTTCCTTGTTGGGATTACGGTACACATTCTGATTTTGAACGTAGCGTTCGGGATGGACTGCTTAAAAACATCGTTCCAAATGCTATACTCTATCATCAACCTGCCAAACATCAACCTAGGACAGTTGCAGATTATTCTTGCCGCAGCAGGCTTGCTCTCAGTATTAGCAACAGTTAGCTGTACACTATTCCTGTCTGCAAAGTGCAAAGATACATTGACAGTTTTGCTGATTTCTATTGTAGTTCTTCTTATGCCGCTTTTTGCTTATGCAGCGATGGGTGGTGCAACATGGCTTTTTACCATACTGCCATCTGCCGGAATTGGTATGCAGAACAACTTCCTTTATCAGCTTGCGAATTTCAATTATCTGCATATCGGTGGAATGAGTTTCTGGACACCTTATGTTATTTTGATTTCAGCAGGAATTGAAGTATTCGTGTTTATGTTCTTGGCACTTCATTCCTATTGCAAACATCAGGTGGCATAATAGAGTTGCGGTTTGAGATTGATTTAAGAACCGTCGCTGTCGCGTCGGTTCTTAATTTCCAGATTGTCTAAAAAATGTATAACAAAACATTGGAGGTGATGATGTGATGGGACATTAAAAATCCGTCGTAGGAACAACTGCGGCGGAATTTTTTTGACAAATTTTCATGCAGACGGCAACTTTCCGCTAAAAAATGAACGGATATATGAGGGGATATTTTATAACCGCTTACCCGCACACGGCAATTATGAATTTTTTGTGAAATTTGCAAAATACCCCCGTCATTTTGCTCCAAAAATGAACTGAATAGTAGAAAGATATTTTTGTGCAAAATTGACCGTCCTATTTACCCTCAAAAATGAACTGTATAGTAGAGGGACATTTTTTACGGTCAGGAAGGAGGTGTTTTTATCCACGATCAGATTCCGGTTATGAATTATCCGCAGTACCGCCAGATGCATAAATTAGTACATAAATGTTGCAACTACGATAACGGAAACTGTATTCTTCTGGACGATGGGGAGGAATGTGTCTGCGTCCAGAGTATTTCTTATTCGCTTCTCTGCAAATGGTTCCGCCGAGCTGTCCTGCCGCTGGACGGATCGCTGGAAACGGTGCTGCTGTTTCGGGAGGAATTAAAACGCTGCGTGGTCTGCGGCCAATCATTCCTCCCCGGTTCCAACCGGGCGAAATACTGTAAACTCTGCGCAAAGAAAGTCCACCGCAGACAGAAAACAGCCAGCGACAGGAAAAGGAGGTTCCCATGCGGACAATTAGAAGCGAAAAAGCCTTGAATCTGCTGGTGTTTCAAGCTACGGTCAGCGGGTATGTGGGATAAATCCCTTATACCTCTCTAAAACTTGCTTTTAACTGTCCGCAGGACGATTTTGACCTAAACGGGATTTTCCCATTCAGGTATTGATTTCGATTCTGCCAGTTTATCGCTTTTGCCATGTCCGCCTATATGGGATTCTCCAATACTGGATTTTCAGAGACTGGAAAACCTGACGCTCCGGGCAGCCCTGTTCCTCTCTTTCCGGCGCCGGATTTCCAGACAGTTTTGACAGCCCATATTTAGACGGAAATTAAAGAGAAGAAGTTAATAACAAGATAGTCCATATCAATCCAATCAATCAGGGATGGATTGATGGAAAGGAGTACATGATGCAAAATTATATTTTGACGCCTTACAAGGAGGACAGCGGCGTACCGCCCTATCTGCCCTTCCCCCGGTTTCTGGTGCCGATGGACTTATCCAATGACGCAAAGGTACTGTATGCCATGCTCTTAGACCGGGCGGGCATTTCCAACCAGAGCGTTTCAGGAATTAGAACGCAGCGGCCTGATCATCCGCAAAAAGCAGGGACTTGGCCGTCCGGCGGTCATTACGCTGAATATTTTGCCTGCAAGGAAGGAGCGTGATGGGATTGCGTAAGCCTGCGGATTTAAGCGAACTTCCCAAAAATCTGAAACCGGAAATTGCCGAGCGTGTGGCGGAGCATTTCAAAGACGGCGTTTTCGAGTTTGATTTCAGCACAGAAGAAATGATTGCCGTTGAAAGGAATACCGTCTACCACACCATTCCCCATTACGCAGAGGGAGACGCAGAAAGCGTACTGGACAAGCTGCGCCGTATCATGGCAGGAAATTTGGAGGAAACCGAATGAAAGCTACTGATAAAAGAGGAACGGCGCGTTATAATATAGGCAACCGTTTACCTGGCTGCTATCCCGATACACGGAAGGAAAGGAGCTACTATGAACCAACAGCCAGATAAAATCACAGCGTTATATTGCCGTTTAAGCCAGGACGATGCTCTCGATGGGGAGAGTAATTCCATTACCAACCAAAAGTCGCTATTGTCCAAATATGCGGCGGAACATGGATTCCGCAATCCTATGTTTTTCGTGGACGACGGATTCTCAGGAACGAATTTTCAGAGACCCGGCTTTCAGGAAATGATGAAATATGTGGAGGACTATTCTGTTTCCACCCTGATTGTCAAAGACCTCTCCCGCCTTGGCCGGGAGTATTCCTATATGGGGCGTTTGCAGGATTTCATTTTCCCCGCCTATGACGTCCGTTTTATCGCCATCAACGATGATGTGGACAGCGCAAAGGGCGAAAACGACTTCGCTGTGTTCAAAAATGTATTCAACGATTATTACGCTAAAGACACAAGCAAAAAAATCCGGGCAGTCGTCAAAATGCGTGGGGAAGCCGGGGAACATATCGCCAGCAATCCGCCCTACGGATATGTGAAAGACCCACAGAATAAAAAGAAATGGAAGTAGGCGTATCTGAAACTACCCAGTTTTGCTTCGTATAAATCCCACCGGTCATATCAAAATCACCTCGATATGTACCGCTTTACCGCTTCCTCTTACATCGGCATTAATGATTATCGCCTCATAATTTGGATTGCTGTCATCAACAAAATCAAGATGTCTCCCATCGGTGGGGACCATCTGAACTGAAAAAGTATCTGCATATGCACTTATAGGTAAACAAACCATTAAAAATATTGAAATTTTCTGAACATAACTTTTCCTCCTTCTACATTTTTAACAGACACTACTCTATTTGTAATTCCCCATTGGAATCCACCTCTTTTCTCTAGCCGCTACCTCAGGAGACATACTTTCAATGGCATTATATTGAGACTGTTTATTTTAATATAGTTATGCTTCCGGTAACATGTATGCTCTTTGACGTAGTACCCTCCAAGAATATTTTATAGCTTCCAGATTGCTCGATTGAAAATGTATGGTCAATCCATCCTTTAGAAGTCTGAACATATATTCTCTTGCCTTTGGAATCCTCAAGTCCCGCCTTAAAACTGTCAGAACTACTATCTGATTGTAGTATAAAGGCCACTTTATTACCTGAGGTCAAAGAAAGACTATCTCCATACTTCACATTTTTTCCATCAATCGTTATATCAATTGACGTTACTCCCTTTGGATTTATCTGCATCGGGTATTCTATTACATCTTCCGAATAGTGAAATTCCGTCTTCTCAGGCAATTCTGTAGATTCCTGCTGGACTTCAACTTCCGTAATCCAAAGTTTCTTTACCACTAAATCCTGTAAATTTGACATACCCCAAGAAGCAGCAAACACTGTAAGGGGACACATCAAAACCATTGACATTACCAACACAGCAAATGATATTTTCTTTGTTTTTTCAGTCTTTTTCATGATATTTCTGATTCTCCTTTCCAAACCGTTTACCGTATGGCCGGTAAGCGACACCGTAGCTAAACCAAGCTCTTTTTCCTGTATTTGTAAAATTAGTTCCGCATACATAGTATGTCTTTTGACGGGCTGACGATTAAGCACTTTCTCATCGCAGGCCATTTCATTTACTTCAACAAAATAATCTGTTAGTCTGTAAATAAGCGGATTAAACCAATGCAGAGCGCATAAAATAAACACAAGTCTGCGAAAAAAATAATCCTGATTTTTGCAGTGAACCAACTCATGCTTTAACAGCAATCCCCACTCTTTCTGCGTGTAATTACTCTCCGGCAAGAAAATTTTCTGTTCAAATATTCCTGTCATAAAAGGAGACTGAATTATACCATTCGATAATAACAACACCGGACCCTTCAGACCTAATTCATCCATTACCTCTCTTTTTATCTCTATTAGAAGTTTATCCTGAGTATACTTACTGCATTTTTCCAGTTTTTTGAGAATCCTTCTGTCCTTTGCATATTTGAAGATACCATAATAGATAAATCCAAAAAACCAGACGAGAAAAAGTAGCAGAGATATCCAGTGATTTCCCCAAGGTGTTCCGTAGCTAATTGAACTTTTGTGAATGGTATCCATATAAAGCAAATCATCACTGACCAAATAAATTCTTTCCCCAAAAACGAATTTATACAAAATTAAACCGGCCAATACCGGCATACCAAAGGCACTGAATACTACAACCATTTTTAAAAACAAACTTAAATGACCCATGTCCATTCTTCTTTCCAGATGTTTTCCGGAAAGGGATATAACCGATATTAAAATATTCAATGAGACAAAAATCGTTACTAACAGTGCCAAAATGTCACTTATCTTCCAGCTCATCTTCCAGCTCCTTTAAAAGATTTCTGGTTTTTTCTATCTGTGCTTTTGACAATGCCTTTCCACAGAAGGCAGCAACTAGGCGCTCAAAGGAAGTATTACCCAGTACCCCCTCAATCTGTTGTCGAAGTAATGCCTGCTCATATTCTTCCTGTGTGACTAAAACCGTATAGAAATGATGAAGTCCACTTTGCTTTTTATCAACATAGCCCTTTTCAGAAAGATGATACAAAATCGTACTTTTTGTACCTCTTGCTTGCGGAAATGCCTGATAGATTTCCTCACTACTGACACCTTCCGGATGTTTCCAAATAAATTTCATAAATTCAAACTCTGTAGCAGAAAGTTTTTTCTTTCCACCCAGATAATCTAAAGGTGCTTCGGCAGGTCTTGCCATAAATTCCCCTCCTTTCTGCGTATTTGTTAATATAATTATATTTATATAATACCATATATTCGTATTTTTGTTAATACATAATCTGTTCATAATATTAAAAATCTTTGGACTACATATTAATCCATTAATCTTATCTCTTTTGTGATTCCATATTTTTATAGTAATATGAAGACGAAAAGGGGAGACCCCTTTAGATAAGGAATCTCCCACAATTTCTTTTTTATGGTGCATTTTGTCTGAATTCTTTTTACGAGAGAAAGTACTATTTTAACAGTTACTTATGCAAACTAACCAACATCAGGACCAATCCCAACAGGAACAGCACGTGAAGGCGGCGTGGCTGTAAGATAATCATCTAAAACCCAGCCTGTAACTGACTTTCCATTGATATCTTTTGCCGTGATATTTGTCCAGGAACGTCCCTCACTGTCAACCCTGCCGAAAATACTCCATCCATCAATTTTGGTTCCGTTGGCAAGTTTTCCAACGATTGCATACTCTGTACCTGCTCCTGAACGTACATTTAGATTTCCTCCATCTGTTTTTACATAAAGCGTGTCATATTCACGCCTATTCAAGCGAACAACCGTTGACCCGGCATCTTCCAATGATGTTTCAGTGGCAAAAGCTAATGTACTAATCATCATAACTGTACATATTGTAGAAAGCAAAAGGCTTATAATACGTTTCATTTTCTTCCTCCTTCATCTCTTTGTACGTTATCCTCCTCTCGTAATTCATGTAATAAATGCACCATTTTATGCAACGGTATGCTGTTGTTATAAATATTTCTTTCTCTTTTCATCCAATGGTTATAAACCATAAAAATGCCCAAACAGATTGATTCAACTCCACCACTCCTCATTAGGAACTGTATCATTCCAAAAACCTTCAACATACCAACCATTTGTCAAGTCCTTTTTTAAGTATACATATTTTTCATTTGTACCTTGAAGCAAACTGCTATTTGGTGATGAATCAGAGGATATGATATACACTTTAAAACAGGCTTTATCATTCGTGGTCTTTATTTCTTCACTACTTGCAGTTAATTGCAGAGCATTCCACTCTTTTTGTAATTCTTCCGAATATTCTATACCTTCAGATAATGCACAAATACCGGCATATTCACCATAATTTATCATAGTACAATAAGAGAATATTAACGAAGAGGCCGACTTTGCCCCCTCATTAACGAATTGTTCATAAAAAAAATCGTCTTGTCTTGAAAGTTCCGGCATAGTACAATTTTTGTCGCTGAATAATACCCACTCCTTGCCGTCTCTAATATATGATATTCCTGTAATTTTTTCATTTCTAACATTCAATATGCCATAACTCCCGTCAGTAAATAAAACTGATTTTTTACTACAACGATATGGCTTTACAGATAGTTGCTCAGGTGGGATGTCTTTTGTTAAAACAAAGTCTTCAAATATGTTTTTTTCAGAAACATCGTTTGTTACGGTTAATTTTCTGGATATACGGTCATATTCATATGGAAGCTCAGAGGATACAGACCATATCCATATAGTGTCAGCATTTGGACTGACTGATATCCTACAGGAAGAATCATTACTAAAATCATATCCTAATGCCTGTAAGTCAATACTATCCTCTATTTCACCAGTGTTCAGATTGTAAATAAATAACCCAAAATAATCATGCATTATAATAATGTTGTCATCCGCAAAGTCTAAAACCGGCATGTCGGTTGCAATCTTTGTATTTACAGACCACCTGGCAGGAGTGGCCTGCATATAAAAATTTGATGGTGGTTCTGATGTATGTACCTCAGTTTTTCCTGTACTATTTATTGCTGTCGCTAATTGCTCCTGTTTAAGTTTTTCAGTATTTGAACATCCAACAGCAATCGTACTGAAAGCCAATGGTATAATTATAAAAGTTACATATCTCGGCATTTTAAAATCAAACAATCAAATCTCCTCCTTATATTGAACTCCATCAATAATGATAAAAACACAATATATTTAAATAATATAATTATATTTTATATAATATCATATATTTTACTGTTGTCAATATTTAATCATTTGATAATTTATCAGTCTTGACTTATTTAACAATCTTCCAATTTCACTCATTCTTCTCCAATACAAGTTTAAACTGCGATACCTGTGTTGTCATGGTCTGGTTATCTAGTATCAGCAATTAAACAGGCTGATAAAGAATGTGGAAGTTGTGGGTGTGAATTAGACCCATTGTATAAAAAAGCGTTAGAACTTATTTAAGAATGCCGCAAATTCGGTTTGTGAGGAAGATAGGACAATAGCTTTCTTAGTAATGATTTTGATTTGAACATGATGTCAGCACCGTGTCAGTTAAAACAAATAAGAAAAGTGTGATAATGTGGCAGTTTGCACTAACATTTGGAGCAGAACCAAAGGACTATGAGATATACGATTTTGTTCTGAAAAATTACTATCGGCTGAAATTTAGTCTGGCTGTGGCAACTGATGGAAGTTGCTCGCAATCCGAAACGGGTACAGCGGGAAGTGCGGAAACAGGTGCAGAACACCGGGATAGGCACAAAATCGCAATAGGCTTTGAAATTACAGCAGGAGCAGTTGAAAACTGAACGCAAGACTGTGAGCCGGGAGCAACGGGAAGCAGAGAAACAGCGGCAGTTTGAACTGAAACAGCAGAAAAGGAAAGAAAAGCATAGGGGCAGGTAACGCCTGCCCCGGCTTTTCTCAATTAAGTTGCATATTGTCTATTGTTACGCTTTAGGGTATCTGGAATGCTTATTTATAAGGGTTTGAGAGTGCAAAAATGGCGTTGGTGATACTTTATACCTTTATTACTCAAATGCGGTTTTTGTTGCGTAACGGGAATAATTAGCGGCTATTTGCATAAAATTTTAATGGAAAGCCTTATTGACTTTCCTCTTTGCACTTGCTAGAATGTAGGTACAAAGAAAGTTTACCACTGACCGATATGTGGTATATAAATGGTCGGGTTGAAAGTTTACCGCTGACCGATATGCGGTATATAAATGGTTGGGTTGAAAGTATAGTCCTTCGCCGCAAGGTGGGGGACTTTTTCCATAATGAGGACAGGCAAATGAAGAAAACAGGCTTTTATATTATCAAGGACAAATTTTGAGGATATGCCAGACCCATATCTCAAAGGGAATAAGGCGGGAAACAGACCGCATTATTATTGCTTTGAAGATTCAAGTACCGGGATATACTGGATGATACCATTGTCCAGCCGCATTGATAAATACAGACGGATTATGGAGAAAAAAGTAAAAGCCGGGAAACCCTGCGATATTCTCCATATCGTCAAACTGGATGACAGCCGGGAGAGCGCATTTCTGATACAGGATATGTTTCCGATAACAGAGGAATACATAGAACGGGAATATACAATCGCTGGGAATCATCTGATGTTGACGAGTGAGCATACTGCCAGAGAGATTGAGCAGAAAGCGAGAAAAGTCATAGGTATTAATGGCACGGATCGAGTGGAAAAGCAAAATGAATTTTTGGCAGATGTGGGGATAGATACAGATTTTTCAAATAATGTTTCAAATAAAATACGGAATAAATGTAGAGAATTAGGGCAAAATGGGTGGGTTATCTCTCCTTTTTGGGAACCTAATAATGAGGAAACTTGGTATGATACATGGTATAAGTTGTTGCAAAATGGGAAAAAAGAAAAGATAAAAGATTATTTTTGTGCACAATAATTATCAGTTATTGAATCATATAAGGGGATATGCGCGATTTGAAGTTGAGAAAAATAATTGGTGGATTGAAGCCGAAAAATTATTTGATAAGAAGCTGTTTTTTAGCTGTGCTTTAGTCTTATCTGCATTATTTGAAAGAGAAATTAGAAAATGTCCAATCTATAATTGGAGTAATAAAACTACACGGTATTTTAAAGACTCAATTTTAGATAAAATCACTCAAATTAATTGTGACGATAGGATTGAACCTATTAGTAGATATATAGATACGTTATTGCTAATTCCCTCTTTAGATGGCTTTAATGGATTGATGGCCATCATCCGGGATACCTATGAAATGGATCCCTACAGCAATTCCCTGTTTCTTTTTTGTGGGAGACGCTGTGACCGAATAAGGCACTGCATTTTGAAAAAGACGGCTTCTGCCTTCTGTATAAAAGACTGGATAACGGCCGTTTCCAGTGGCCAAGGAATTCCTCCCAAGTAAGGAACCTTA
>PPYF01462765.1_pt1 | contig 14197 bp, 18 predicted proteins | sample 1559871 | NCBI WGS metagenome assembly PPYF01 (sample SAMN08240021, study PRJNA423297) | Human gut metagenome, whole genome shotgun sequencing project. | reverse complement strand
CAAATATTCTCAGCGACATCAACACATTCACGAGCTTCTCGAAGAAGAAAAATGAGGATTTCTCGCTGAATCAGGTCATCCGTGTCCTCGATCAGATCGCCATTGATGTGGCACGGCTCTTTAACAAGACTTACCTCGGCAAAGAGCAGAACGATGAGGACGGGCGCACGGCACTCTGGGGCGATATCATTGCGCTCCATAAGGAGTATCAGCGCGTACGTGCCATTCAGAATTTCGACCCGAAGGATGTACCGATTCCGACACAGGGCGAGAAGAAAACGGACGTGCTCATGAACTACTCCGTGCAGCCGACGTGCTGTATGGAACGCCTCTATATGACCATCGAGGTAGCGTAAGGAAAGGAGTGAAACACTATGGCACTAAGTGCGATCCGCACGATGCACGCGAAGGATGTCATCTCGGCAAAGCTCGCGTCGGCGTATGTGTCTGTCAAGGGAGAGCGGTTCCTGCTCTTCCAGGCAAAAAAACTCGAGGCAAAGCTCGAGAAGAAGAAAGAGGAGGTTGCCATCCTCGGGCGCATGGCAAGGGGGCACAAGGCAACGAGCGTCAATGGCGCGGGGAACATGACGATCTACAAGAATACGCCGCTCTTTGACAGGATGCTTCTGGAATTTAAGTCCACGGGCAAGGATACCTATTTTGACCTGCAGATCATAAACGAGGATCCGACCTCGGAGGCAGGGCGGCAGGTGACCATCCTCAAGGACTGCAACATTGACAGCGGCATTATTGCCGCATTTGACGCTGACGGCGAATGGCTCGAGCAGGACGTAGACTTTACCTTTGAGGACGTGGAGCAGCCGACGCAGTTCAAGATGCTTGACGGTATGCAGTAAAGGAGAAACAGAATGGAAAATATGACACTGACAGGATTTCTTTCCGAAAATGCGATCAAACCTGCGTGCGTGGAGTACGTGGCATCGAAACGGTTCAAGGGCGCGAACGGCAAGCCAATCGCATGGCAGATCACGCCGATCTCCAACGACGAGAACAGGGCAATCGCTGACCGCAATCGCAAGAAGTCGTTCGTCCCCGGCACGCGTGAGACGCAGGTGCATCTCGATCAGGATCAGTACGTGAACGACCTCATCTGTGCGTGTGTGACCTATCCGAACCTCAACAGTGAGGAGCTGCAGAACTCCTACAATGCTGTCGGAGCTGGTGAGCTCGTACGGCTCATGCTGACGCCGGGCGAGTACAGTGACCTCTTTCAGGCGGTCATGCAGGCGAACAACTTTGAGGCGGGCATGGATGAGAAGATCAAAGCCGTAAAAAACTAATTAAGGGGGGCGAGTTCTATGCCAACATGGCATATTTCGCGCTCCTAAAGTTTCACATATTGCCGCACGTTCTGTTCTCCTTGCCGGAGAACGAGCGTGCCTTTGTATTTGCGGCGATTTCTCTGAAGATGAAGGCGGATAAGAAAGCGACGGCAGAAGCAAGACGAAAATGCTAAGCAGGATACAAAAACCTCACGTCGAATAATCAAAGTATCGACGAGAGGAGTGTGATGATAGTGGGTAAGTTTTGTACCAACTGCGGCACTGAGGTGACGGGCAAGTTTTGTGCAAACTGCGGGCATCCTGTCGGTGATGTACCTGACAAAGCTCCTGCACCTGTGCCACAAGAGACGCTGAACGGCGTTACATTTGACCCTGTGCCGATATTTGCGGCGCATAAGGGGCTTATGGGGCGGATACAAATCGCAACCGAGATAGGAAACCTCACTCGTGCAAGACCAAAGGAAATAGCAACGTTCGTTGACGAGCATTATAAAGATCCTGTGTTCATGAAGTGCGTTGCGGACTATCAGACACCCCAGGAGGAGCGAGTAGAGGAGGAAATACCGCCTCTGGCCTGTCCTGCGTGCAAATCTACGGATATTGAGTTTCAAAAGAAGGGGTACGGTTTTGGAAAGGGGCTTGTTGGCGCGGTTCTCTTAGGCCCTTTAGGAGCGCTTGCGGGCGGAATTGGCTATAAGGACGTGGAATGCCTCTGCCGTCGTTGTGGAAATAGGTTTACGCCTAAAAAGAAGTAGATACTACAAGAAAAGCACTTTGCGAAATGCGGAGTGCTTTTCTTATGCCCATTTTGAAAGGAGGGGACGTATGGCTACGATTAAGCAGGCGTTTGAACTCTTAGATGGTGTATCGCCCGTGCTGGATAAGATTTCCCGCACGATGGATAAGACCATCGGCAAATTTGACCGCACGGCGAAAGCCGCATCCAGTATGGAGACGGCGGCAGAGATCGGCGCGAACGGCATCCGCAGCGCGGCAGAACGCTCGGCATCGCCGATTCAGATGCTCGGCGGACTTGTCACGGGGCTGAATCAAAAGCTGCGCAGCGCAGGAAACGGTGCGTTTGAAAAGATCAAATCGGGGCTGTCGGGCATGGCGGGGCAGTTTGCACTTGCGACCGTCGCGGCGAGTGCCTTTATGTCCGCGCTCAGCTATATTTCGGGGCTTCCTGAACGTCTGACGCGGGCAAGTGACGCCTATGCGGGGATACAGGCACGTCTGCGCATGGTGGCGGGCGGCGCACAGCAAGCGGCGGAGCTGAATGATCTCATCTACGCCTCGGCGCAGCGGGCACGCGGCAGCTATGAGGAGATGGCGGATTCCGTCTCCAAGATTGCCATGACGGCGAAGAAGGCATTCCCCGATGCGCATGATGTTGTTCCATTCATGGAGGGGATCCAGAAGCTGTTTGTCATCGGCGGCACGGGGGTAGAGCAACAGAAAGACGCCATGCTTCAGCTGACGCAGGCACTTGGCTCGGGCAAGCTGCAGGGCGACGAATTCCGCTCTATCGCGGAAGCCGCGCCGCTCATTGAGCAGATGGTCGCGAAGTACATGCAGATTGACCCTGGACAGCTCAAGGCAATCTCGAGCGAGGGGAAGATCACCGCGGACATCCTAAAGAATTCAATCCTCACGAACCTCGACCTCATCAATGATCAGTTCGGCGCGATGGGACGCACGTGGGAACAGAATATGCAGGTCATAAGGAATGCAGGGCTTCGTGCTTTTACACCTGTACTGGTAGAGATCAATCGCCTTGCCAACACGGAGGGGGCGCAGCGGCTCGCTAATGCAATCGTCTGGGGGCTTGGCGTTGCAGCAGCAGCGATTTTCGGCATCATCAACAATGTCGAATGGCTCGGCAATGTGATTTATCAAGTCGGTGCGTATATTGGCTCGTGGCTCGGCGCAGGCTTCATGATTGCGTACCAGTCTTTCGAGGCATTCATTGATTTCGCGATAGCGGGGCTTGCTGTCTATGCGGGGTACTGGATAGCAACAAATGTATTGATTGATTCCTATGTTCTCTCGCAGCTCGCGGCTACGGCGGCACAGTGGGCACTCCACGCGGCAAGCACGGCGTATGCTGCCGTTTTGGCAATCATCAATCTACGCACTACGCTTGCCACTGCGGCTACCGCTGCGTGGGCATTTGTGACGGAGGGATTAAGCGCCGCGTGGCGTGTCCTGAACATCATCATGTATATGAACCCGATCGGGCTCGTCATAGGGCTTGTACTCGTTGCGATTGGCGTTTTCGCTGCGTGGGTCATGCATACATACGGACTGCGAAATGCACTCGCGAGCGCATTCAGCGCGATGGCAGGGATTGTTGCAAACGCCGTGAACTTTATGATTGACCGCATCAACAATCTGATTCAGCTGATCAACAAGGCGGCAGAGGGCATCAACGGGCTCTTTGGCACAAATATCGGTGCCGTCGGAGAGATTGAGTACCGCGCCGATCCGGGGCAATGGAGTAAAGATGCAGGGGATTTTGTGCAGAACTTTGACATCCATAACTATATTCCCGGGATTTCCGATGGGCTGACACCTGACGCGTCGGGTTATACCCCTGCGGGCGGCACACCGTTTGACCCGACGGGCGACATCGGCAAGGCGGGCAAGGAGACGGCGGATAATACGGGTGCCATCAAAGACGCGATGGAGATTACGGAGGAGGATCTGAAGTATCTGCGCGAGGCGGCGGAGCAGGAGGCGATCAATAAGTATACGACGGCGACGGTGCAGATCGACATGGGCGGCGTGAGCAACAATATCGCGAGCGGCGTTGATGTGGACGGCATGATGACCTATATGAATGACAGCCTCATTCAGGCGATGGCGGCGGGCGCAGAGGGGGTGCATCCGACATGAGTTATTACTTCTTCGTCGGCGACACGATGCTCCCCGTGCCGCCCGCAAAGATGTCCATCAAGATCAAGGGCAAGAACAAGACCATCAACCTCATCAACGAGGGCGAGGTCAACATCATCAAAAAGCCCGGACTGACGGAGATTGCCTTTGATGCGCGTCTGCCGAACCGTCCCTATCCGTATGCGGACTACGATACATCGCTCACGGATTCGCTTGCAGGGATGCTCTTCGGCAGCAGTTTCAGCTTCAAAAAGGCGTCGCATTTCCTCTCGGCATTTAAGAAGGCGAAGGAAACGCAGTACCCGATGCAGCTCATCATCTGCCGCATGTCGGGGGCGTTTTCCATGCTCTTTGACACGAATATGCTTGTGACGCTTGAGGATTACAGCATCAACGAGGACGCAAAGGACGGGCTCGACGTGACGTGCCCACTGAAATTCAAGCAATATCGACCCTACGGGACGAAAGAATGCGAGGTGACGAAGGACGAGAACGGCGTTGAGCATTTGACGGTGAAGGAGACGCGCCCTGCCATTGGGCGGACGATTCCGACGGCGTACAAAGTGCGCAACGAAAAATCCATCTGGGAGGTTGCAAAGGGGATATCGAACGGCGGTATCGACTGGCGCGACATCATGAGTAGCAATGGGATCTCGAATCCTGTTGCGGGGCTTCCTGCAGGGGCGGTGATGCACATTGGCTGATTTTGTCTCGGGAGACAAGCCATCTCTCGGTGCTGCTACTCCCAAAAATGACAAACAGCTCCAGCTCATCATCCACAATAAGGAGACAGATAAGTATTACTGGCCTGCGGTGCTCGATGATGTGTGCTGGGAGACGTGCTGGAAGGGACAGCCGGGGAAACTCACGTTCAAGGTCGTCAAGGATGCGGCGCTCGATTTCCACGAGGGCGACGTTGTGCAGGCGAACTATGGCGGTGTGAATTTCTTCTACGGCTATGTATTCGCGCAGAAGTACAGCAAGGATAACGTGATCGATGTGATCGCCTACGACCAGATGCGCTATCTCAAAAACAAGGACACCTATAATTTCGTCAACCTAACGGCGGGCGAGGAGATCAAGCGCATCGCGGAGGACTTCCAGCTGACCGTCGGCGAGCTGGTCGATACGGGCTACACTATTCCGAAATTTCGCGGGGCGAACAAGACGCTCATGGATATCATGCAGTCGCTCCTTGACATGACCACGGAGAACACGGGGCGGCTCTATGTGCTCTATGACGATTTTGGCAAGCTTACCGTCAAGGACTTGGAGACGATGAAGATTGACCTCCTGATCGACGCGGAGACGGCAGAGGATTTCGCGTATGAGACGTCGATTGACAAGGACACGTACAACCGCATCAAGCTCTACTATGACAACAAGGACACGGGCAAACGCGACGTGTGGATGGCGGTCAACAGCGCGGATATCAAGCGGTGGGGCGTACTGCAGCTGACCGAATCCGTGAATCCGCAGAAGGCGATGAACTTCGGGCAGATGGCGGATACGAAACTCAAGATGTACGACCGCGTAAAGCGTACGCTCACCATCAAGAACGCGTTCGGTGATCTGCGCGTGCGCGGCGGCTCGATGCTCTACATCAATCTGCGGCTCGGCGATCAGACGCTGACAAAGCGCATCATCGTCGAGAACGTGAAACACACGCTGACGCAGGGGCATCATACGATGGATTTGACGGTGAAAGGAGATGTGATTACGGGATGAGCGCACAGCTGCTGCAGACCATCCAGAAGCTGATCCAGCAGACGCAGGGAAGCAGCGACCTCTCGGACTGGTGCCTCGGCGAGGTGATCGGCGTCGCACCGCTGACGATCCGCATTGAAGGCAAGGACGAAGTGACAGAGGAATTTCTCGAACTGACCGATGCCGTGCGCGACTACGATGTGGACATTACTGTCAGCCACACGACGGAAAACCGCGCAGGAGGCGGCGGGTTTGCAGAATTCGCGAGCCATAACCACGATTACAAGGGGCGCAAGAAAATCACTGTCCACAACGGCCTGCATGTCGGCGAGACGGTGATCCTTCTGCGTCAGGCGGGCGGGCAGGGTTTTGTCGTCCTCTCGCGCAACCGCAGCCACACGAATCTTTCGGGACAATGGGGGTGATACGATGGCGCTGCTACCTGATACGAGCACATCAAGTCTCGGCGAGACACTCGCTGGCGCTGATTTGCAGCCGGACACGACGTATCGGCTGCAGATCGAACAGGAGCGGATTCAAGGCGCACTCACGGAACGCCTCGCGGCGGTCGAACAGGCGGCGTATAAAATCCTCAATACGGAGCGATATGAATATGTCATCTATAGCTGGAACTACGGTGTGGAGCTCGCTGAGCTATTCGGCAAGCCAATCCCGTATGTCCTCTCGGAGATTCCGCGCCGCATCCGTGAGGCACTGGTGCAGGATGACCGAATCAATGATGTGACGGATTTTGACATCCGCTATGTGCGCAGTAATGAGCAGGGGTGGCGCGGTGATGTGCTCGCACGTTTTAGGGTGCGGAGCATCTACGGGGACATCGCCATGGAGAAGGGGGTGAGCATCTAATGTATGAAAAAGAGACACAAGAGACAATCCTTGCGCGGATGCTGAAAAACGTCCCACGCGACGTGGATAAGCGTGAGGGGAGCATTATCTTTGACGCGGCGGCACCTGCATCGATTGAGTTCATGCTGCTCTATGCGGAGTTGGATTATTTCCTGAAGAACACCTTCGGCGATACAGCAGAACGGGTATATCTCATCCAGCGTGCCCGCGAGCGCGGACTAAAGCCGAAGGGGGCGACATCTGCCGTCGTAAAGGGGAAGTTTACCCCGCCGACGCTGAATATCCCGCTCGGTACGCGTTACTCCTGCGGAGCGGTGAACTACGCCGTGACGGAGAAACTGACGAGCGGAGAATACCTGCTGACCTGTGAGACGATCGGAACAGAAGGGAATCTTCCTGCGGGACGGCTTGTGCCGATTGACTATGTTGAGGGATTGCAGACGGCAGATCTTGTCGAGATTACGATTCCGTGCGAGCCCGAGGAGGAGACGGAGCATTTCCGCGCGCGTTATCTGGCGAGCTTTGACAGTCAGGCATACGGCGGAAATATCGCCGACTATCGGCAGAAGGTAAACGCGATCCACGGCGTCGGCGGCGTGAAGGTCTACCCCGTGTGGAAGGGCGGCGGGACGGTGCGCATAGTCTTTATGACGAGCGACTTTAAGCCCCCGACGGCGGAGCTCGTGCAGAAAGTGCAGAGCCTCATCGACCCCGAAGCAAATCACGGCAAGGGCGTCGGGATTGCGCCGATTGACCATATTGTGACGGTCGAGGGAGCGAAAAATGCGGCGGTGCGCATCGGACTGCATCTGTCTTTTGCGTCGGGCACTGCGTACGCGACCTACAAAGCGCAGGTCGAGGAGACCGTTGACACCTACTTTGCCGAGCTCAATAAAGCCTGGCAGGCAACGCAGCGCGCTGAGATCGACAACGTGAGTAATACGGGGATCACCATCCGTATCTCGCAGATCGAGAGCCGTATTCTTGCGATCCCAGGCATCGAGGATATCCAGCACACAACGCTCAACGATCGTGAGGAGAACTTGACACTCGGGCTTGATGAGCTTGCGATTCTGGGGGTGGTGCAGAATGGATAAGATTGTACGGGATGTGCGCGTAGAGCGTTATTATCCGTCGGTCGTTGCACCATCAGCAGAGTTTAAGGTGCTGGCGCAGATTGAGAATCCTGAGTTTTCGGTGGTGTGGGAGCAGGTCTGGCGACGTTTTGCGAATACCTTCGTCTACGAGATCGATGAGGAGGGGGCGGCGCGTTGGGAAGTGATGCTGCGCATGGTGCGCGGTGACAATCTGCCGCTCGAGGAGCGCAAGCGGCGCATATTAGCGCGTATCCGCGCAATGGTGCCGTATACGATTCGCTCATTTCGGACAATGCTGGATGCGATGTTTGGGGAGGGCGTTGCTGTCCCCTTGCGTGTCCTCGAAAAGCGCGAACTGTGGCTTGACATCTCTCGTGCACATATCTTTCGTGCGAATGAGGTGCGACGGTTCGCGCGGGTCATTGCTCCTGCGAATCTCACAGTCAATATCTCAAGTACGGAAGAGGTCACAGCGAATTTGTATTTTGCCGGCTACGTTGCGCGCAGGAAGATTACCGTTATTGATTCAGGCGGTGATATTTCCTATGACGTTCCTGCAGCGCAGATGGGCTTTGCCGGGACGGTCAAAAGATCAAAGCATATTGTGATAAGGAGTGAATGAATATGGCACAATTTCCGATCCTGCGGCTGACGCGTGCGGGGCAGGACTTAGCCGGCATGAGTCAAGGAGGCGGCAAGCTCATCTTTGTCCGTGCTGAGCTCGGCGATGGACAGCTTGGAGAAGGGGAATCCGTTGAGATGCTGCATGCGTTGAAGCGCCGCGTTATGCAGCTGCCCCTGCAGGGGTATCTGAATGAGGGAAATGGCAAGGCACGTCTGCGTTTTGTGGTGGACAACAGCTCGCTCACGGCGGGCTTTTTTAATCGGGAAATTGGCATTGTAGCGAAGATGGAGGGCGGCGATGAACAGCTCTACGCGTATACGAATGCAGGGAACTATGCCGACTACATCCCGAGCAAAGACACACCGATCGACAGCGAGATCATTGACCTCCACATCTTGATCGGCAACGCATCGCACGTTGTCCTCGAGACGCAGAACGGAGCGTATGCAACTAAAATTGAGCTTGAGGAGCACCGCACCGCCGCCGAGCTTGACCACCCCGAGAAATCCGTGCGCAAGAAACACCTGCACCCAGGCGCATACGAGTCCCCTGCACTCACGGGCATACCGACCGCACCGACAGCGAGCAAGGGGACGAGCACCGATCAGATTGCAAGCACGGCATTCGTGGCACAGGCAATCGCCGCCCTCGTGAACTCTGCGCCGGGGACCCTTGACACCTTGCAGGAAATCGCTGCAGCACTCGGCAACGACGCAAACTTTGCGGCGAGCGTGACAAACGCGCTTGCGCGGAAAGTCAGCAAGTCGGGTGATACAATGACGGGTCCCCTAGAAGTACCGAAGATTAATTTTGAACGCGGTTATATTGAGAATGGTAGCCGAGATACGGGCGATGCAATACAGGGTAATGGCGGCGCGAATGTAAACCTTGCATCGTGGTATGGATTAGGATATTACGACAAATGCAATGGTCGCTACACTGGGACAATGGATCTACGTAGCGGCAATTGGCGTACTGTTGGAAAAATGCGTGCAGACCAAGGATTTGAAGGAAATCTCACCGGGACAGCAAGCAACTCTAACACTCTCGGCGGACAGCCGCTACAATGGATCATCGACCAGATCGGAGCGGCAAAAACGGGTATCGTTGCGAGCAATCTCGCCGAGAATGGGTGGGTCAAATTTGCCAATGGATTGATCGTGCAGTGGGGGATTGTTAAAAATGGCAACGGAACACAAAGGGCATCCTTCCCTATATCGTTCGGCCGTAAAGTTTTCCACATCAACTTTTCCAGCACGATTTTGAGTAATGAAGCCATAACCAATAGTTCGGTCCAAAGCTACAGCCTGACTGGCGCAGAGTTATACGCCAACACATCGCCTGCGGGATATGTCCTATGGTTCGCGATTGGGATTTAAGGAGGTGGGATAATCTTATGGAATACCTTGCAAAATTTGATGCTGTGGGACACCGCGAGACTACAGTTGTATCTGGCGTACACTACGCCACCGACGAAGAGCGTCAGAAATACCTCGAGGACGGATACATCGTCATCTCTGATGAGGACTACCAGCACTACATCGGTAATCGAGGCGCAGGCGATAATGGCACGGGCTACATCCGTGACCCCAAGACGGGTAAGCCCGTGTCTGCGCCGCCTGTTCCGCCCGTGGAAGCAGAGCTGCAAGAGCCGCCTGTTGATGAGGAACGTCTCGCCGCATTCGAGGCAATGGCAGCGCAGGAAGCCCGTCTCGTCGCACAGGGGGAGCGCATCGCGGCACTCGAAGCCGAACTTTCTGCACTGAAAGGAGGTGGAGGAAAATGAAGAAGTGGGCATATATGATTCCCGTCTACGCCTATCTCGTACGTCGTGGGACGTGGGCAATCTCTGAGGAAGACAAGAAGGACGATCAGAAAGTCGTCCCCGATGTCTATCGCGAGGATGTAGCCGCCTACCTCGCCGAGCGTGCGTAGGATGATAATGAGTGCACAGCAGCCGTCATAACGCATGGCGGCTTTTTCTGTGCAAGGAAAGGAGATGCAACTTGCTGGAATATATCATGCCCGTCCTTGACCGCCTTGTGGACGGATGGGCGGAAAAGCTCGGGCTGTCACTTGTCGTTACCATCGCCTACGAAGATCACGCACAGATCTTCGCGGCATTCTTCATTTTGGTGTGCGCTGACCTCGTGACAAAATGGCTTTCCCTCTCGCGTCAACATCTCGTTGACACGGGAGTAGACGAGCCGTCCATCTGGCATGCAACATGGAACATGAAGGCGGCACGGCGTGCAGGGTATATCAAGAGTGACATTATGCGCAAGCGTTTTGTCCCGAAGATACTAACCTATTTCGGCGTCGTCGGTGCGGCGGCGGTACTGGACTTTATCCTTCTCAAGGCACACGCGCCCGCCTTTGCCACGACGCTTGTCATCGGGTACCTGTCACTGACAGAGTTTATCTCCATTTTGGAGAATATGCAGGCATCGGGCATCAAGGAAGCAGGAGAGCTCGTTGACATGGCGCGTCGTCGGGGAGGCATCGGCAAAGGAGGAGACAAATGAGAGTATTTATAAATCCAGGGCATGACCTTGAGCATGACAGCGGAGCCGTGAGCCCCGTGACGGGACTGCGTGAGTGTGACGTCGCGGCGGCGGTCGGAGAGCTTGTCAAAGGATACCTCGAAGCCGTCGGCTATGAGGTGCGCATGTGGCAGAGCGATAATCTCAACTGGGACAGCGACTATGCAGATCGGCAGGACTGCTCCGTCTGCGACTGCGCGAATCAGTGGCCAGCGGACATATTCATCTCCATCCACTGCAACAGTGCGGGGAGCACAAGCGCGCAGGGCACGGAGACGCTCGTGCACAACATGGGCGGACGCGCCGAACGTCTCGCCGACTGCATCCAGCGTCAGATCGTAGACAGCCTCGGCACCGTGGATCGCGGCCTGAAAGAGCGTCCCGGGCTGACCGTCCTGCGTGCGACGGATATGACCGCTGTCCTTGTGGAGCTTGCATTTATCAGTAACGAGGAGGACGAAGCGTTACTGAGAGACAGGCAGGACGACTTCGCCCGTGCAATTGCACGCGGCGTGACGGATTACGCATAACGCGTAGGGGAGGTGTAAATCATGCTCGAACGGATGAAACAGGCGATTACAACGCATAAAACGGCCTGCACAGTAATCCTCGCCGTCCTGCTCCTTGGCATTGCCTACGCCGTCGGACGATACGCAGGACATGAGGCGGAGCAGGAAAAGCCCGCCGTCATGACGCAGGAGGAGACGCAGGACGCGCGGGAACTACGAGACCGCCTAGACATATCCACCGCGAATGCCAACGCGCTCGAAAAGCGCATCACGGCGATACAGGCGGGACAGCGTGCGCCTAGCACAACATACTACGTCACCGCCCCGACGGTGGAGCGGGCGGCGACGGTGGTAGAGCGGCAGATACGCACGGACGATGCGACACTGCCTATGGCGGCGCGGGAGAAGAGTGACCGCACCGTCATCACGCCGATCACGAAGGACAAGGATGGACAAGACCTGCCCACGGAGGAGCAGAAGGTTGATGTCTATAAGATCAACCTCCGCAAAGATCATCGCATCAAGGCGGGCGCATCCGTGATTGACGGCAAGCCGCTCATGAGTATTGGTTACGAGCAGGGGCGATTTGAGGCACTGGCGCACTTTGACGGCGGGCGTTATAAGGGCGTGACCGTCATGTATAACGTTGCTGAGTGGTAAGCGAATAAACGAACAGAGGGGACAGCGTTTCGTGCGCCGTCCCCTTTTTCTTGTCTACAATTTGCCTACAAAACGCGATGGAAAACTCCATTTAGGTGTATTTATGTGTATTAATTTTGTTGGCTGATAATTAGCGGAAAGATAGATATGTCAAAGGATTTATGCATCTTTCCATATATGTCTATTGATACTTGTTTTATTGATGTATATGATGTAGTATAAGAACGTCAAATCACTTTTAAAGGACAGGAGAACGCGCCGATGAGTACAGCCCACACCACCCGTATTCTGCTCGCACTGACCACCGCCTGTGCGATTTTTCCGGGAGCGGCGCACGCGGCGTACAGCTCAGACTCGGATACGGGGATCGAGCGCCTAGATTTTATCGAAAATCAGCGGCGTGCGGAGCGTGCCAATCGCCTCACGCCGGAGCAGGAAAAGCTGCTTGCCGACGTGGCGGCGATGCGAGAGCATCTGCGTCACCCCGTGGCGGCAGATCAGCCCTCTCCGATCGCGTTTGAGGGCGATGACCTGACGTATGACGAGAGTACGGGCGACTTTACGGCGACGGGGCATGTGGATATTGTCCAGCTGGAGGCGCGCCGCTTTCAGGGGGACTATGTGGCGGGCAATACGGTGCGCGGTGAGGTGTCCGTGCCGGATCGCGCGCACGTGCTGCAGCTGACGGAGGGGACGTCGCGCGTGACGCTCGACGGCTATCACATCAACTACAACTATCAGAAACACACGGGGACGATGGAACGGGCGGACGGCAAGGTCGGCGCCTACTATATGACGGGCAAGCGCTTTGAGTTCTACCCCGACAAGATCGTTGTCTATGACGGCACGCAGACGAAGTGCGGGGCGAAGAGCCCTGACTATCATCTCAGCTCGGAGATGGCGGAGCTCTATCCCGGCGACCGACTCATCCTGCACAACGTGAAGTTCTGGGTAAAGAACAAGGTGATCTTTTCTAAAAAGCGGCATGAGGTCGATGTTTCACACCCGATGCAGAACAATTTCCCGCGCGCGGGCTATGACAGTGACGACGGGCTCTGGCTGGAACAGCGGTTTGAGCAGAACGTTGCCCCGCGCGTGACCGTCGGAGCAAATATCCATGTGACGACGAAGCGCGGATGGCGCAGCTCCTATGATCTCGGCTGGGCGAACGGGGGCGCGAGTGCCGCATTGACCTACGGCGTCTTTGAGGACGGCGACAACGAGTGGGTCAAAAAGATGCCGTCGCTCTCTCTTGGCTATGGGCAGCGCGTCGGACAGTCCCCCATCACCTACAGCCTGTATTCGGAATACGGACGCTGGTACGGCGGTGGGATCCACAGCAACCATCTTAGGTATGGGATCTCCGTTACACACGACACGATTCCCCTGCACGGCTATGGGCTTGATCTTTCGGCGGGCTACTCCGTGACGCGTGAGAGCTACGATCATTCACGTGTACAGGGGCTCAGTGCCAGTGCCTTCCTGACGAAGAAATTTAACGACCGATTTGCGGCCTACGCCGGCGGTATTTACACGAAGAGCTCCAAAGAAAATGCCCTTTTCTCCTACAACGAGGAGGACTACTCCAAGGTCTTTATGGGCGGGCTGAGCTATCGCCTCGGCGAACGTGACCGCATTGCCATCGGCACGAAGTACGCTGTCGAGCCGCGTGCGTGGACGGATGTGGACTACTACTGGTTCCACGATCTGCACTGCTCGCAGATCATCCTGCGCTACCGCTCAAAGCAGGATGCGTGGCGCATCAAATGGGAGTTCACGCCATGGTGAGTGCACTGGAGCGCCTGAAGAACGCCCCTGTGCTCATCATCGGGGATATGGTGGCGGATGTCTATCTCGACGGGACGATCGCACGCATCTCGCGTGAGGCCCCCGTGCTCGTTCTGGAGCAGCGCGAGGAGCGCGTCGTGGCCGGCGGTGCGGCGAATGTAGCGAATAATGCAGCGACGCTCGGTGGGCGTTCGTATGC
>PPYF01593867.1_pt1 | contig 14199 bp, 10 predicted proteins | sample 1559871 | NCBI WGS metagenome assembly PPYF01 (sample SAMN08240021, study PRJNA423297) | Human gut metagenome, whole genome shotgun sequencing project. | reverse complement strand
CATATTTGGCGTGTCCCAAGTTCAAAAGCCTTATCGTGCAAGCACGAACAGCTTTTTGACCTTTTGACACTGGTATCATCAAATTAGTTGAAATAAACCATCTCATCAGCCAGAGGTTCGCACGGGGTCACATTCTCTGCATAAAGAACAATTCCCTCGCCCTGGTACTCAGAACGGTTTTCAAAGGCGACCTTGGCAGTCACCTCAACCCATTCACCTGGCTTCAGCTTCGGGGCATATGCACTCTTGCAGATATAGCCCAGGAATGAAGTATCATCTGCGCAGCAGGTCATGGCAGTACGTCCTGGAATAAAGAACTTGCTGCCCATTCCTCTCGGACGTCTTGCACGAGCCTTAAAGCGAAGAGTTTTTCCCACATAGCGATCCGGATGATCCATAGCATCTACAAACCAGATTCCGTAATCTTCAGGCGGAATATCTACAATCTCTGCATCCAGGTCAAATGGCATCTGATCTGCGAAAATATCCGTCATCTCGCCTTCTTCGTCCTCAAAAATAACCTCTGCACTTGGGTTTACAACCTTAATGCTTCTGCGGAAGTTTGCAAGAGGATATTCTTTCTTGCTGCGGTTAAACACAACCATATCCGCATTACGAACCATATCCATAAAAATGGATTTCATATTCTGCATATATACCTGGAATGTGCTTGCATCTACACAGGTAATGTGCTGTTCAATTCCCCAGCCTGCCGGGAGCTTCATCTCCTCAAATTTGCTTACCAGCCACATTCCATTATATTCCATAACCACACGCTCCGGCTGATGGATAATATCCAGTGCCTGAAGGCGCTCCGGTGTAAAATCTTCTTCTTTCTCAATAACCTCAACTACAACATTATCTTTTGCAAGAGCCTCTTCATCGTACTCTTCCTCTCCCTCTTCGCAGAGAATGAGAAGTGTCTTTCCCTCTGTACGGAAGTAATCCTGCTGGAGGGTAAAGCTAAGGAAAGAGGTCTTGCCGCTTTCCAGGAAGCCGGTTATGAGATAAATCGGTACTGTAATTTCATCCATTTACAGAAACCTCCCTGTATTTTTCTTAATTAAAAGCAGTACGTTCGCATATATCGCTTATAAACAGCAACAAATAAGCTTACCAAAAGTCTTTTATCCCGTTTATATGTCAATCATTAAGCTACGCCGAACAGCTTGACCAGTTTCTCTTCATTTAACTTGGAACCAATTACGCAAAGACGTCCGGTGTACTCCGGTGAACCTTCACGGATCTCAGTTTCTTCCGGAACCATATCGAAGTAGATCCATGTTCCGTCCTCTGCCGGAAGCATTCCCTTAGCACGAAGGATCACGCCATACTCTTCAGAAGCGGAAAGGCTCTCCAGCATTTTCTCAAGCCCTTCTCTTGTAAACTTCTTAATAGTCTCACGTCCCCAGCTGGTAAATACTTCGTCTGCGTGATGATGGTGATGATCATGATGATGTCCGCAGCCACATTCGTCATCATGGTCGTGATGATGATGCTCATGATCGTGGTCATGTCCGCAGCCGCACTCGTCATGGTCGTGATGATGATGCTCGTGATCGTGGTCATGTCCGCAGCCACATTCATCATCATGGTCATGATGGTGATGATGCTCATGATCGTGGTCATGTCCGCAGTTGCACTCCTCATCATGGTCGTGATGATGATGCTCGTGATCGTGGTCATGTCCACAGTCACACTCGTCGTCATGATCGTGATGGTGATGATGCTCATGCTCCTCTTTCAGCAGCTCATCCGCCAGAGATACCGGATGCTCCATAACCTCCAGGATTTTCTTTCCATCCAGCTTCTCAATCGGAGTGGTAATAATAGCTGCCTTCTCATTGATAGAACGAAGAAGCTCCATAGACTCCATTGCTTTCTTCTCGTCTACAATATCGGTACGGCTCATGATAATCGCGCCTGCATACTGAACCTGATTGTCAAAGAACTCGCCGAAGTTTCTCATATACATTTTGCATTTCTTGGCATCAACAACTGTAGTGTAGCTGTTCAGCTGAATATCAACATCCTCTTCCACACCCTGTACAGCCTTGATAACGTCGGAAAGCTTACCAACACCTGATGGCTCGATCAGGATACGGTCCGGATGATACTTCTCTACAACTTCCTTCAGGGAAGCACCAAAATCTCCAACCAGAGAACAGCAGATACATCCGGAGTTCATCTCACGGATCTCGATTCCGGCATCTTTCAGGAATCCCCCGTCAATACCAATCTCACCGAACTCATTCTCGATCAAAACTACCTGCTCACCTTCAAATGCTTCTTTCAGCAGTTTCTTAATAAGAGTTGTCTTACCAGCTCCAAGGAAACCGGAGATAATGTCAATCTTTACCATTTTGTATTCCCCTTTCTATTATGCCAGAAAAAGGGGACATGACCAAGTCACATCCCCTAATATATTTATCCCAATTTCACAGTTTTATGCAAATCAGCCGTTGATCATGAAGTGCATAAGCTTATCAATGTCTTCTTTCTCATATGCAACGATCTCAAGCTCCGGAATCTCACCGTTAGAGAAGATGTTTGCAAGAGATACATACTGTGATAATTTAGATTTCAGGTTCAGTCTGTCACCTTCGCCAGTTACAAGCTCTACTTTACCAGCGCAGCTGTCTACTACATCAAAAAATTTCTGAATGTCTTTAATATTAGATACCTTCATGTCAATATTCTCCTTTCAACATGTACAACTTTTTCCATTTCTTTTTGTTCGGGCTCATTATATCTCAACTTTTTCCAAATAGCAACAGGTTTTTCACCTTCTGGGAAAAAATCCCCAACAGTCACAAACAAAACCCGAATTTGCCCCATTCTTTGGGTATTTTTAATACTAAATTATCACAGCAATCTGAAAATTGTCTGTGAGAATTGTTCCTTGCGGAATTTGGCAGCTTCTAATACTGGAACACAGCAACCCCGTAAGCTGGCAGCGGATAAGCAAAGGAGAACGAACGATTGTCACAATCCTGCTTTTCTGCCTTAAATACCTTCTTCGCAGTCTGTCCGTTTTCATCCAGAACCAGTGTGTATTGTTTCTTCTTCGGCACACCAACACGGTAATCCGGACGTTCTACAGGAGTGAAATTGCATACTACCAGAAGGTTATTTCTTTTTGTAGGGGATTTCCTTACGAAGCTGTAAATACTTCTGTCCCCGTCATCTGCATTGATCCACTCAAAGCCAGACGGATCCGTATCCGTTCCATAGAGCGCAGGATATTTGCGATACATCTTCAGCAATGTCTGCACAAAATCCTTCAAATCCCGATGCTTCTCTTCCCCAAGAAGGAACCAGTCAAGTTCTCTCTCCTCGCTCCACTCTCGAAGTTGACCGAATTCCTGCCCCATAAATAAAAGCTTCTTGCCCGGATGGCAGAACATAAATGTATAAGCAGCCTTCAGATTCTTAAACTTATCATCTAGCTCACCTGGCATTTTCTCCAGCATAGACTTCTTCAGATGAACCACCTCATCATGGGAGATTACTAACACATATTTCTCACTGTAAGCATATGTCATGGAGAAAGTCATCTTATTATGGTTAAACTTACGGAAATAGGGGTCCAGCTTCATATATTCCAGGAAGTCATTCATCCAGCCCATGTTCCATTTCAGGGAAAATCCAAGGCCGTCATCCTCTGCCTTACCTGTAACCTTCGGCCATGCGGTAGACTCCTCTGCAATCATCACAGTACCATGGTTTCTTCCAAGAACCACTGTATTCAGATGCTTAAAAAACTCAATTGCTTCCAGATTCTGATTTCCGCCATATTTATTGGCTACCCACTGACCATCATTCTTTCCATAATCCAGATACAGCATGGATGCAACGGCATCCACACGAAGACCGTCCACATGACACTCCTCGATCCAGAACAGAGCATTTGCGATCAGGAAGTTCTTTACCTCCGGTCTGCCATAATTGTAGATCTTGGTTCCCCAGTCCGGATGCTCTCCCTGTCTGGGATCTGCATGCTCATAAACTGCAGTTCCGTCAAAATTCGCCAGTCCATGGGCATCCTTGGGAAAATGTGCCGGCACCCAGTCCAGAATAACCCCGATTTTCTGTCTGTGAAGATAATCTACCAGATATTTGAAATCCTGGGGTGTTCCATAGCGGGAAGTAGGCGCATAATAACCGGTGACCTGATATCCCCAGGAACCGTCAAAGGGATGCTCTGCAATCCCCATCAGCTCCACATGTGTATAGCCCATATCCTTCACATACTGGGCAAGCTTCACCGCCAGTTCCCTGTAATTGAAAAAGCCTTTCTCATTCTCCTCTGTAGCCGGATGCTTCATCCAGGAGCCAGGATGTACCTCATAGATCGCCATGGCATCCTTAGTCTCGTCAAATTTCTGACGATTCTTCATCCAGGTGGTATCTTTCCATTTGTAATCCCCGATATCCGTGATTCTGGATGCCGTTCCCGGTCTTAATTCTGCCTCATTTGCATAAGGGTCAGCTTTATAAATATGCTCCCCGTTCATTCCTACAATAAAAAACTTATACAGCTGTCCAATCTTCGCTCCAGGGACAAATGTCTCAAATACACCGATCGGACCTGCCTTTTTCATTGGAGCAGCCTGTTCATTCCAGTCATTAAACTCTCCAATTACAGAAACAGCTTGCGCATTAGGTGCCCATACTGCAAAATAAACACCTTCTTTTTTCCCTTGTTTCACAGGATGTGCGCCAAGCTTTCTGTAAACATCATAATGGGTTCCCTGACCAAAGAGATACTGGTCAAGCTCTGTAAACTGTAATTTCTCTCCCATCAGAAAGTTACCTCCCTAAACTTTCAAATTCTTATGCACATTATAGCATACTCTTTTCCTCCATGCCACCAAAACCTTGTCTATTATTCATAAAAAATCTACATCAAAATTCATTTTTACTGTAAAAAAATACGCCTGTACTTTGACATTTTTCTCATAAGTACAAGCGTATACTATCATTCACACTATACAGCATCTGCGATTTCCGGAAGTCCCGAAGCTTAACACATATGCCAGACAGGCTCTAGAGCCTCTTATTTTCTCCGTTATTCGCCTGAGTCGCTGCTAAAATCCCCTTCGCTATTCTCACTGCCGTCTGTGTATCCGTCACTTTCACTGCCGTCGCTTCCATCACCGGAACCATCACTGAAGTCGCTCTCATCTCCATTACTGCTGTCATCTGAACTGCCATCAGAAGTTCCATCTGTGGAAGAGTCCTCAGAAGAGCCATTTCCATTATATCCAGGCACATAACCTGCATCAAGGGCGCTCTGCCAGAACTCTGCATATTTTGCTGGCTGAAGGGTAACATTCTTCGCCGCTGCCATCTCACTTACCGTTACCAGTTTATATCCCTGTGCAATAAGATCTGGAATCAGTCTGAGTGCCGCATCAACTGAAGGACCATGAATATCATGCATCAGAATAACGGCTCCGTCTCCCAGATTGCTGTCATTCATAATGCCATTGTAATCCAGATCTGCATCCAGATATTTCCAGTCCAGACTGTCAATAGACCACAAAATAAAAGGTTTCCCAACTGCCGAAATAATTTCATCATTGCAGTCTCCATAAGGCGGACGAATTACCGTGGACTCCTGTCCACAGGCATCGATCAATGCCTGATCGGTATCGCCGAATTCCTTTATAACATCATCAATACTCAGATTCAGCATATCCTGATGATCCCAGGAATGGTTTCCGATCTCACAGCCAAGTTCCACCATTCTCTTCACTTCGTCCGGATACTGTCCAACCAGCTGTCCCAACATAAAGAAGGTAGCATGTGCATTGTTCTCCTCCAGACAGTCCAGAAGCTTGTCTGTATACTGTCCCGGACCATCATCAAAGGTAAGTGCGATCAAAGGGCGTTTCTTCTCAGCATTGTAAGAACCATCCTCATTAAAATAATAATCGTTTACCCCCTTGGTCACCCAGCCGGTCTGCATGTATCCATTGGAATCAAATGCATATTTCACTCCGTCAATCTCTGCAAAACCATTGGTATAATATGTACCATCTGCATTCTGATACCAGCGTCCGCTGGAATCCTCATGCCAGCCTGGAGTCAGTGAAGAAACCTTGGTCACATCGCTCTGTCCTTTCAGAGGCTGTCTCAGAGCATCTGTAGAATTGGAATCCGCATTCGAAGCAGCTCCGTCACCTGCATCCGCCTGCACGCTCTGTGATTTTCCAGTACTCTTTCCTCCCACACGACTTACGATTGGAAAAATCACTCCTCTTATTACAAAAATCACAGCCAGCACCATTGCCACAACATAGGTAACCAGCTTAATGATCTTCCTTCGTCTTATCTGGCGCTGTTTCCTGCGCATTCTTTCGCGCAAAACCCTTCTATCCATTCATATTCCCTCTTTATCTCTCGTTACATAGTGGAAAAAATTTTCCGCAAAAAAGTTCTGTCATAGCACTTCTCTCAGCTCCAGATCATCTGTTACAAGAAGAATATCCGCTTTCTTTCCAACAGAAAGGGAACCAACTTCATCATAAATACCAATACTCTTTGCCGGATTTCGTGTTGCTGCAAAAATCGCTTCTTCAAGGGGAACACCAAAAGAAACAGCCTTGCGCATACAATCATACAGGTTCGTAGCAGAACCGGCAATCGTACCGTCCTTCAAAGTTGCCTTACAGTCCTTCATCGTTACTTCCTGTCCACCCAGCTGGTAGGTTCCGTTCTCCATTCCAGTAGCCATCATAGAGTCACTGATCAGTACAATCCTCTCTGGTCCAAACATCTTAAATGTAGCGCGGATCACAGCGGGATGAATGTGAATGCCATCACAGATCATCTCTGCCATACACTGCCCATCATCACAGGCAGCTCCGATCAGTCCTGGTTCTCTGTGCGCCAGTGGCTGCATGGCATTATAAAGATGTGTCACATGGTGTGCACCTCTTCTCATGGCCTCCGCTGCTGTATCGTAATCAGCTGCTGTATGACCAAGGGAAATGCACACCTCATTATGTACCTCATCAATGAATTCCATAGCACCATCCACATTCGGTGCCAGAGTTACCAGCTTCACCATATTTCCGGAATATTCATTCAGTTCACGGAAAAATCCGGCATCTGGTTTGCGGATATAGCCCTCCACATGGGCGCCTTTTTTCTTCGCATCCAGAAATGGGCCTTCCATATTGATTCCCCGGACAGCAGCTCCGTCTTTCATTTCTCCCACAGTCTTAATAGTAGCAAAAATTTCCTTCAGTTCTTCTGCCGGCAATGTCATGGAAGTAGGACAATAGGAAGTAATTCCGTGACTCTTTTCGTATTTCAGAATAATCTTAAGTCCTTCCGGATCAGCATCAGAAAAATCATGTCCAAATGCACCGTGACTGTGAATATCCACCAGCCCCGGAAGCACCCTGAGCCCAGCCGCGTCTACAATCGTCTTGTCCGTAACCTCATCCTCTGAAGCCACGATTCTATGATTCTCCACATACAGATCCTGTAATCTGAAGCTTCCATCCTCCTGAAAAACTTCTCCATTTTTAATAATCATAACTCCATTCCCTCCTGAGATTCATTGGCTGCTGTTTCTGTTATAAGCGGCAACCGTCAATTCTCCGTACTGTCATCCTGTGTATCTGTTGAAGCATCCGCTGCTGTGCCTGTATCTGCGGTTGCACCAGCTTCCTGCTCTTCTGCTGTATCCCCGCCATCCGTGCTCTGTCCGTCAGTCGTACTGCCATCTGCATGATCTGCTGCTTCTGTTCCCTCAGCAGCCTGTGCATCCTCACCTTCAGCAGATGTATCCGCTGCTGTCTGATCATAATTAGCATTTGCAATAATGAAATCCTGAACTCTCATAAGTCCGATACTCTCATCCACTGCAACCTGACCGTAAGTATCGATAAGAACTGCAAGATCGCCAGAAGCATACTGCTCTACCAGCTGATTCTGGATTGCAAGACTTTCCTCATCCTCCAAAGTCATTCCCTCTGCGTCCATGATTCCCTGAATAAGCAGATTCTGTTTTACCTTGGCCTGGGCATACTGCTGGCACTGGGCTTCGAAATCATCCATGGAAACGCCCTGAGACTCTACGAAGTCTTCAAGCTCCATATTTCCCTGCTTCGCGTATGCTTCTGCCTGTTTCTTAAATGTCTTCACTGCCTCTTCTACGTCTTTCTCTGGATATTCCACAACCTCAGAATTGGTGTAAACAGTATTCCATGCAGTGCTGCGCAGACTGCTGTCGGCCTGATCCTGTGCTTCCTGCTCCAGCTGTGCGCGAACAGAAGCCTTATATTCATCAATTGTCTTGTAATCGGTATTCGCTGCAACCCAATCATCGGTCAGTTCCGGTGGTCTCTTAAAGCTCTGCACGGTAATCTGGAATACTGCATCCTGTCCAGCCAGTTCACTGTTGCGGTAGCTCTCCGGGAAGGTTACCGATACGTCTTTAGTCTCACCCTTCTTCATTCCCACGATTCCTTCTTCAAATCCGGGAATCATTGTGCCGCTTCCGATCACAAGGTCATAATTATTACCAGTTCCACCTTCAAAAGCTTCCCCGTCTTTTGTACCTACGAAATTAATAGTAGCGGTATCACCATTCTGGATGACAGCGTTCTCATCTGTCACTTCCACTGAATTGTCTTTCAAATTCTCTGCGATACGATTCTCAATATCCTCATCTGTCACTTCTGGTACAGAATTATCAAGAGTTATCCCCTTATAGTCTGCAATTGTAACATATTTCTCCACATTATCCACTGAAACCAGGCGTGTCGCACCGGTAGAATCTGTATAAGGTTCCTGTACCTCTTCTTCCTCTGCCGAATCCTCTGCCTGCTGCTCTGTGGCAGTGCTCTCACTCTCTGTACTGGTAGTTTCTTTATCACTTCCGCAGCCATTTACAGCAAGTGCCATACACATTACTAACGCTGCCAAATATAGTTTTCTTTTCATTTCATACTCCCTTCAGTTACTCTTTTATAAAATTATCACATTTTCTATTAAAAAGGAAGCCCACTGAGGCAATCATTTTTATTTTATCTCCGCCGCGTTACTGTTCACTGATAACGTTCCGCGAGGTGTTTTATGTGAACAAAGTTCACATAAAACCCGAGAATCTCAGCGCAAAATCATGCGAATCCATGCCCTCTTTGCAGCTGGTCTTATCAGCCCCCATTCATAGGCGGTACAGGAGTGGGTCTGGATGAGTCAAATACCTGGCTTACGTCAAACAGATCTGCCAGCATGTCCGGATTGTAATACATTCGGTATCCATCCACATTTCTTCTTCCCATTCGGAAATATTCATCCGTCATCTGTACAAAATATTTGTTAGAGTCCACATTGCAATAATAATCATAGCCCTGGGATTTCAGATATTCAAATTTCTCATTGCCAGTGTACTCTCCGCCGTTATTAATATCTGCTCCGAAAGCAAAGATAATAATATCTGTTCCGCCAATAAGCGGGTCAATGTTCTCTTTGAAATTCTGTGTATCTGTTTCAAGGCGTTCCATGGAAACTGTGGACATGTTTTTATGTCCCCATGTATGGCTGGCAAAAGTCCAGCCCTCCGCCTTCATGGCATCTGCGACCTTTTTCGCTTCTGCCCGCTCTGTATCCAGATCAAAATCAGGATGCGCGTCAAGCCACGCCTTTTTATCATCATTCAGATCATCTGGTCTTGTCTGATAGCTGATATCTGTGCGGTAACCCAGGATTCCATTGTAGCCTGTAAGCGCTACAATTCCCTTATGTCCATGATATGCAAAATCAGGATGTTCCTCCACAAACCGGTCGATCAGCGGTACAACATCATGGTCACCTACAACTGTGCTTCCATCATCCTGTACATATTCGTTGCGAACCTTCCCCTCTTCGTCTATAACAAGCTTGGTGGCAATTCCATCTCCATCCTGGGAGTGATAATAACATACATCGTCCTGCGAAAGAACAAACGGTGTTTTTCCCTTAGGAAGATAAACCTGCTTTGCCTGCATTTTCCCATTTTCATCAACGTCTGCCAGATCATAAAGGTTTACCATTACATATCCCTCGTCATACATGATCTGGGTTATCTTATTAAACTCATCCATAGTGGTCATAACCTGATTATAACCATCTGTCTTGTAATCTCCATCAAACGCCTTGGAAGTATCCACGATCAGGGAATGGTAAAAAATGTGAGTTACCTGTTCTGGAGACCAGGCTACACATTTATCCTTTTTCTTCTGGAATTTCTCTGCAGCATTCTGAAAATGGACATTTCTCACATATGCATTGTCCTTCTGCAAAAGGCTGATTGCACCGTCATAATCATACTGGGCTGCTTTCTCCTTAGCTGTGGTCAGTACTTTCTTCTCGTGACGGATCTGCCTCCTGATGATACCTGTGCCGGCAGCTGCTGCCTGTGGCATAACCCCATTTAAATTTATGGCTGCTGTCTGGGCTGCTTCCTGCTCTGGCTGATTTGCAGAATCTGAAGAATTATCTTCTGTTTTCTCTTTATCGGACATATTCCCGGATTTATCCTGTGCAGTATCCTCTGAATTGTCATCTGTATTTCCAGTTGTCTCATCACTGTCATCTGCCGTGCCTTCACCAGATTCCGGTTGTATATCTGTACTGTCTGAGCTGTCAGCAGCTTCCTCTGTATTAATATCGGGGTTTTCGGTGCTTTCGGGGTTTTCGATGCTTTCGGTGCTTTGGTCAGCCTTTGCCAGTTCTTCTGCTGCCTTGCTCTCTTTACCGGAATTCTTATCAGGAACCAAATCCCTTACCTTGGCTACCAGCGTTTCCATGCCGTCTTTTAACCCTGTCTGCTCTCTATAAAAGTATCCCACACCGCCCAACACTGCCAAAGCAGTAATAATAAGAGCCAGATTACGATTCCGTATCTGCCTCTTCTTTCTCTTCAGATTGCGCTCATGTCTCTCGCGCCGTCGTTCTTCGTAATATATCTCTTCCTGGTGTTCCTTCTCTGCCAGTTCCTGTAATTCTCTGTCAAGCTCCCGCTTGGACTGGCTGTCGGGAACTTTATTCTCTTCCAGACCAGGCTGTTCCTGTTCTGTATCCGATTTCTTCATAATGTATAACTCCTAACTATACTGTAAGCCCCCCTCAAAACACCTTCTTCCCGCAAGACCAGTTAATAAAGAAAACCTACAAAGCTTCCTATTAATCCTGAACGGAATCTGTAATCTGGCATTTATTATAACCATACCAGATAAATCTATCCATTCTGTAACCAGTAGATTTCTATTATACATGATATTCAAAATAATTACCACCTCTTCTCAGTAAATATCCTTGCATTCTATTGCCATATATTGTTAAAATAAAAAACACATGATAAAATATGTTTTAACCTCAAATATCAAAAATATTAAGCTCTATATCAGTCACTCTAAAGGAGGAAAATATGAACAGATCAGATATTATGCGCATCAGCGCACTATTTGAAATAGCCCTGGGTTCTGCTTCTTTGATCGCAGCCCGCTTCTGGATCGGAACCACTAATATTGTGGGCAGACATGTAACCCATGGTGATACTACAGAGGCTTTTGCACTTACTTATGCATTTACACTTCTTCAGATTGCAATTGGAATTATAGGCGTGATGAATGCAGAAAAAGGAAGAATGAGCACCGTTATCTTTGGAATTCTAGCCTTTATTCCACAGATTGCCCACTTCTTTCATATTAAGGGAAGTATTATACTGGTTCTTATGAATCTTGCAGCATTTGCGGTACCGGTTTTATATGCTTTCACAGCTTATAAGCTTTTTAAAGGAGATAACAAAACAATTGCCTTTTCCAAAAAATGATGTTAAAATATAGTTTATGTGAAACAAGAATGTAACTGTTCAGTTTCTTCACGGTCACACGTTTTGCGGAACCGTACAGGCTGAATAGTTATTAAGAAACTTTATAATATAGTAGGAGGATAAGTATGCATCCAGTAACAATCGTCCTTCTGGTGATTCTCGTAATCCTCATCGGATTACTGGTTGGTTTATATTTCTTTGGCAAGAAGACCCAGAAGAAGCAGGAAGAACAGCAGGCACAGATCGAGGCAAGTAAACAGACCGTTTCCATGCTCGTTATTGATAAGAAGAGAATGCCACTTAAGGAATCAGGTCTCCCACAGATGGTCATCGACCAGACTCCGAAGCTTCTCCGTCGCTCCAAGATGCCGATCGTTAAGGCTAAAGTCGGACCGAAGATTTCCATTCTTATCGCAGACGAGAAAGTATTCGACCTTATCCCTGTGAAGAAAGAGATCAAAGCTGAAGTAAGTGGACTTTACATAGTAGGTGTAAAAGGCATCCGCGGTAACCTGGACGCTCCGGTTAAGAAGAAAAAAGGATTTTTCGCACGTTTTAAGAAATCTGCTGAGGAAGCTCAGGCAGCCCAGAATGAGACTAAGAAATCCAAAAAGAATAAAAAGAAATGATTATTTTAGCCCTGCCATTATGATGGCAGGGCTATTTTAATGCTCCTTTCCCCATATTGTAATGCCAGACATTATTTCCTGCGTGTTGCATTTTATCAAGAATCTTTCTCTCATTTCAAAAAGGATCCTGCATTTCTGCAAGATCCTCATTCTCAATCTTATTTCTCATTATCCATATAAAATTTTCTAAGAAAATACGTCGGCGTACAGCTCCATGCGTGACAGTAGCTGTTAACCATGCTGGAGCCATAAGGGGATTCCTCCCGGTTGTATGGATTGTACAGTTCCCAGAAGGTGTCGGCGCCGTCGCGGATCATCTCACCCCAGTAACGCTTCATTTCTTCCAGTGCAAGCTCTTTCTCATCACAGCGGATAAGCGCATCAATATAGTGATGATACATATATGGAGTTACCATGCGGATTCTTGGATTCACTTCCATTACATGATGGATCAATTTACAATTTGTCTCTTTGTCAAAGACACGGGCCAGAATCATCCAGATCTGGGTTGCCCAGGAAGCCTGACGGTCCGGACCGCTTACGAACATTCCAAGCTCTTCATCCCAGAACTCTTTCACCGCTGCCTCTTTCAGCATGGCCTGCTTCTCTTCCAGCCAGCTGATATCCTCCTGTCTATCCAGAATCTTTGCAAGGCGGATTCCGTAACGGATACAGTAAATCAGAACTGCTGTAGCTCCGGCCTGCTTATTCAGACCATCTCCCCAGTCCAGGAAGCACCAGAATGCATCACCTAAATCCTCCACAACATTTTTCTCATTTAACTGTGTCATGGCAATGCGGATCTGATCAATTGCCACATCATAGAGATCCCTTAAGGTTTCCAGATCATCGGTTGCCTCATAATAATCCAGAAGCACAGATGAGAAAAACAATGCATAGTCCAGAAGGTAAGTATCATCTGGCTCCATCTCCGGTTCTGTGAATACACAGGCGCTTAGCTTTCCCTCATTAAAAAGCAGTCCTGCAAAAATATACATACAGCGTTTGGCAAGATCATAATTCTTAAAGGTGTAATAATTGGCTCTCGCCTGAAGTCTCAGATCTCCCAGCCACATTCTGCGGTCACGCTTTGGTCCATCCTCAAAAACATCCTGCATACATTCTTTCAGGGTTTTTCGGCTTACCAGATCAATCTGATTCAGAAGCGGATCTCCGAAATCCACAGGCTTTACAGACTCCATATCTACAGCAGAAACCGTATCACAGGAAATACCATCGATTTTCAGCTGGAACTTGGCAGAAGTATCAATTACACGAAGCTCCATATAACGGAAAGAATATCTTCTTGGCAGCTTCACCTTCGCCGGAAGTACATCCACATGAATATACTCCTCCTGAATCCAGCCACGGCTGAGCCAGCCGTCATAATCAGCAGTTTTGTCCGTCATTTCCTCCAGACGCTCACCGAATTTCAGGTAAAAATAAACCGGTGCATCCTGATGGCTTCCTGTTTTACTAAGCTCCAGAGTCACATAACCTACAGCATGATCCCCGAAATCTACAAATACTGTATCATCTCTTTTTAAAGATTTTGCATACAGATTTTCAATTGGGTGCTCTTCTGTAATAACTGTTCTCATCTGGCGGTCTTTTCCCACCATAATTTCCTTTTCAGCCTTAATTTCTTTATGCAAAAGCTCCGGCTTCAGGGCCTCTGCAATTTCCAGAAAACGATTATTTTTATGTACTTCGAAATTCTCAATTATACTATAT
>PPYF01545450.1_pt1 | contig 14199 bp, 10 predicted proteins | sample 1559871 | NCBI WGS metagenome assembly PPYF01 (sample SAMN08240021, study PRJNA423297) | Human gut metagenome, whole genome shotgun sequencing project. | reverse complement strand
GAAATGATATTGAAATTTTAAATTCCGATAAAGAAAACGCAGAAAAGCTTCTGGATGACATAAAAAAAGAAAATACCGATAAAACAGAGAAAGCGAAAATACTTTCTGATCTGATCAATGCTGCCAAAGAGAAAATATATACATCAGAAAAGAAAATTGAAAAACTCAAAAGTGAAATCGGAATTAACAAGGAAAAAATAAAAAGCACTGCGGAAAATAAAAACAGGCTGATTTCCGAAAAAGAGCAGCAGAAACAAAAAAGCGGTGTTTACGATATCCGAATTGGTGAAATGAAACAGGAGATTTCCGTACTTCGAGAAACGCTACAGACACACCAAAATGATACCAAAAAATTACAGGAAGAATATAATACAGATTTAAAAGCGTCTGAGGAAATCAGGCAGGAGGCGGCAAGCGTCTCCGAAGTAGTATTAGATCTTAAACTTCGCCAAGGGAAAGCACAAAGCACAGCAGAATCCTATCAAAAGCAGATCGAAATGATTGCCGCAAGAAAAGTCGGTATTGACGAAGAACTTTCTGTGTTGGAATCAAATTCGGAAATTGCTGCGGGTGAGATCGAAGCGGCGGAGAAAGAACGTTTGGAAATCGAAGAAAAACTAGAAGATACCAAACAATTTTACAAAAATAAAACGGAAGCGCTGGAAACTGCGAGAATCAATGAAAGTAGAGAAGCGGAACGTGCTTCAAAAATATCAGCCGCGCTGCAAAGTAATGCGGCACGGCTCAAAGCGATCCGCGAATTGGAAGCGGATTATGAAGGATATGCGTTCAGCGTCAAGAAAATATTATCGCTCTGTAAATCTAATCTGGATTTTGGTAAAGGGATCTGTGGCGCGGTAGCACAGATCATCCGTGTATCTGCGGAATATGAAACCGCAGTAGAAACAGCGCTCGGGCAATCATATCAGAACATTATAACAGAAACGGAAGACGATGCCAAAAAGGCAATCGAATACCTGAAAAAGGGACGATATGGTAGAGCTACTTTTTTACCGCTTACAGCTGTAAACGGCCGCCGATTTGATCCAGAAACAAATCGAATCCTGGAACAGGCTGAAGGGTTCCTCGGTATCGCATCTGATATCGTAGAATTTGACAAAAAGTATCAGAAGGTAGTAGACAGTCTGTTAGGGCGCATAGCGGTTTTCGACCAGCTGGATCACGCGCTGCGCTGTGCCAGCAAAAATCGATACGCGTTTATGTGTGTTACATTAGAAGGAGATATTTTACGGACTTCCGGTGCGATTACAGGAGGCAGTACGGAAAAAGGAAGAGCATCCGCCGGCACGCTCTCTAGAACACGTGAAATTCCGGAGTTAGAGAAATCTGTTTCGGAAAATAGAATGCTATTTGCAGCGATGACAAAAAACATCGAGGATTATAGGGTTTCGATTAAAGGGATTGAGATAGAGCGCGAAGCCTTATTGAAGGATGTGCGCTCTCTGGAAATTGAATTTTCACAATGGACAGCAAAGTGTACGGCCATGAAAGATAAGCAGGCTGGAGAAACTGCTCGGAGAGGCAAACTTGTCGATGAATTGAAGATACAGGTCAATCATATGCTGGAAGCGCGGAATGCAATTGAGAAATCCGAAGAAGAACAAAAACAGCTTGCAGAAGAATTACTGCAGGCAGAAGAAAATGTGCGCCTAACAGAAATTCGGAGAGCCCATTCCGAAAAGCTTCTTGAAGAAGCAAATCAAAAATTAATCCGACAAAAAGTCAAAGAAGCAGATCTTCGCGCTGCACTCCAGAAGGCAGGGGAAGATTTGCAGCGTTATGAACTTGCTCTTTCAGAAGGCACGGAACATATGGAATATTATGATTCGCAGATCCGTGATTGTGAGACCGCGATCCGACAGATTGAATCCTACAATGAAGAAAACGATATTGCAATCGCAAAGATTTCCGATGAAAAACAGAGCGACGAAGAAGACCTTACAAAATACGAAGAAATGAAACGCCGGCTCGACGAGGATCTCGGCGGAATGCTTGGTAAAATTACAGAAATAAATGAACAGATTACATGTTTTACAGATGGTCTGAACAAAGCGGAAATCAAAAAAGTACGGGAAGAAAGTGAAATTAATTCTAATAAGAATAGATTATGGGAAGAATATGAATTGGCTTATTCTGCAGCAAAAGAGCTGACCGGCGGAAAACGCACAGAAAATTATGTAGAAGCATCAAAACGAATTAAAGAACTCAAAGCTTTGATCAAAGGACTTGGTGCTGTCAATGTAAATGCTGTGGAAGAGTATGAAAACACAAAAGAACGATATACATTTATGTACGCACAAAGACAGGATATGAATGAAGCAAAAGCAAAACTGCAAAGAGTCATATCGGATCTGAATGCCGTTATGCGACAGCAATTTACACAGCAGTTCAAACTAATCCGTGAAAATTTCAAAGAAGTATTCCGGGAATTATTCGGGGGCGGTAAAGCGGATATTGTTTTGGATGAGACACAGGATGTCTTGGAATGTGGCATCGAAATTCAGGTACAGCCTCCCGGCAAAAAGCTTCAGAACATGCTTCTGCTTTCCGGCGGTGAACGCGCTTTAACCGCAATCGCATTGCTATTCGGAATCCTGAAAATGCATCCTTCTCCGTTTTGTCTCCTTGATGAAATCGAAGCGGCGCTGGATGACGCTAACGTATACCGTCTTTCTGACTATTTGGATAAAATAAAAAGCGACATGCAATTTATCATGATTACACACCGAAAAGGCACCATGGAAAATGCCTGCTCTTTATACGGTGTCACCATGGAAGAAAAGGGCATTTCAAAAGTAATATCATTAAAAATGAATTCATAAAATAAACGCGATAAGGAGATGGCGGCCATGGGGTTTTTCGATAAATTAAAAAGCGGACTCAAAAAAACGAAAGACAGTTTTCTCGGCAAAGTAGATACGATTCTTGCCGGCTTCGGTAAAATAGATGAGGAACTTTTCGAAGAATTGGAAGACGTCTTAATTTCTTCTGATTTTGGCGTACAGACTACAGAAGAAATTTTAAAAAAATTGCGGGAATTTGTAAAAGCCAATAAGCTGATAGAAGCGGCGCAGATTCGCACTGCGCTGCAGACGATTATTTCTGAACTTCTCGACATCGGAGAACGTGGCCTCGATCTCGATGCGGTTCCTACGGTAATTACGATTATCGGTGTCAATGGCGTTGGAAAAACTACTTCTATTGGAAAAATCGCACATTTATATAAAGAATCCGGCAAAAAAGTATTGCTGGCAGCCGGAGATACGTTTCGCGCAGCTGCGATCGATCAGCTCGGAATTTGGGCAGAACGGTGTGGAGTGGAAATGATCCGGCAGGGAGAAGGAGCAGACCCTGCAGCGGTCCTGTTTGATGCATGCAAAGCTGCAAAAGCCAGAAACTGCGATGTGCTCATCTGTGATACTGCCGGAAGACTTCATAATAAAAAGAATTTAATGGAGGAACTTGCCAAAATGGCACGTGTAGTAGCACGCGAATTGCCGGATGTCAGACGCGAGACATTTCTTGTGCTTGATTCTACGACAGGTCAGAATGCTGTCAATCAGGCCAAAGCATTTTCTGAGGTGGCGGAACTTACGGGAATTATCCTGACAAAGCTAGATGGTTCCTCAAAAGGAGGAATTATCGTTTCGATCTGCAATGATTTGAAAATTCCGGTACGTCTAGTCGGAGTAGGAGAAGGAATGAACGATATGCAGCCATTTTCCCCAGAAGATTATGTGAAAGCATTGTTCGAATAAATCAAGAAGGAACGGAGTGCAGAAAATGTATCAGGATTTACATTCCCATACGTATTTTTCCGCGTGCGGTGCAGATGAGCCGGAACGTTTGATCGTAAAAGCAATCGAATCTGGAATCGACATATTGGGAATTACGGATCACAACTATGGAATCGGAACGCGCAAACAGCTTTATTTTAATCTTCTGACGGATCTGCAGAAAGAATACTGCGGGCAGATCCGCTTATACCGCGGCATTGAAATTGCTACGGTACAGAATTTGTGTATCAAGCAGGAGGAAGATATTTCCTATTTTGATTATTGCCTGATAGAGCATATTGATCGGCCGGACAGCTGTGTCGGCGGGGAGCAGATTATTTCGTTTGCAAAGCGGTGCGGCTGTCCCGCAGGAATTGCACATACCGATCTGTTTTCTTATATAAAGATGATGGGATTTGACCCACTGGAATATTTCTCCACACTCGCGGAGAATGGAATTTTTTGGGAAATGAATGTCAATTATGATTCCATACATGGTTATCGTGAACACGCATATGTACAGGACTTTAAAAACAGAAAAGAACAACAGCAAATCGTAAAAGAATCCGGGATCTGTCTCAGTGTAGGATTTGACAGTCATAGGATTGGAGAATATCAGGAAGAACGCGTGAAAAATATGTGTAATTTTATCGAAGATTTGGAAATTCCACTTTTCACACTGTAAAATATTATTGTATTTGCAATCGGATTCATATATAATCCTCAGGTATGCTTTTAAATAAAAACTGAAATGAAGGAGTGTATATTATTTATGGACAAGACCATTTTGAAACTCGACAGCGGTTGGCGGATTGCTTACGAGGAAAATTATATTTGTAAAGATTACGTGGATACCATCCAGGATATCGCATCATTGAAGGAGAAAAAGCTTCCGGAAATCCCTGCCAGCGTACCGGGTAATTTTGAGCTTGACCTTTATAAGGCAAATGTCATTGGAGATCCTTTCTTTGGCCTGAATACACTTGCAATGCAAGATCTCGAAAACAGACATGTCTGGTATTATACGGAGTTTGACTTCAAAGACGCAGACGGAACGGAATATATAAAATTTGAAGGAATCGATACCATTGCAGATATTTATGTAAACGGAAAGTATGTAAAACATGTGGATAATATGTATCTTTCCTATGAAATCGATCTCCCGGAATTGAAAAATGGGAAGAATGAGATTCTGGTTCATATCACGCCGGCTTCGATCGCAGCTCGTGAATTCAGACTTCCTCCTTCGAGCAATGCACAGGAATATGCGTATGATTCCCTTTATATCCGAAAAGCGGCGCATATGTTTGGTTGGGATATTATGCCGCGGATTGTATCGTGCGGAATCTGGAAACCCGTAACAATTTTAAGAAGAAAAGCAGATCGGATCGATGATGCGTTTCTCTATACGACCGGGGTTGATCCCGCAAATCAATTTGCAGCTGCGTCAATTTTCTTCCATGTGGACGTTTCCAGAGACCTCTTAAAAGATTATTTTATGGAAGTAGAAGGTACGTGCGGGGAAAGCAGATTTTACTTCAAAAAAAGGCTTTGGCATACGGAGGGACATTTCCGTTTCTGGATTCAGAACTGTAAGTTCTGGTGGCCGAAAAATGCAGGAGAACAAAATCTTTATGCTACAAAAGTAAATCTTTATTACAAAGATGAACTTTGCGATACTTATACTGTAAACTTTGGCGTGCGTACCGTTGAGCTGGATAGGACGAATGTAACAGATACAGAAGGTCATGGGGAATTTTGCTTTAAAATTAACGGGAAAAAGATTTTTGCGATGGGATCAAACTGGGTGCCGGTTGATGCGTTCCATTCCAATGATATCAATCGGTTGCCCAAGGCGCTCGAAATGCTTGATGATCTCGGATGTAATATAACGAGATGCTGGGGCGGCAATGTCTATGAGAATGATTATTTCTTTGATTTCTGCGATAAACACGGAATCATGGTTTGGCAGGATTTTGCTATGGGATGTGCCGTTTATCCTCAAGAACGGAAATTCTATGAAATGATTGAGACGGAAGCGGAACATATTATAAAACGTTTGCGCAACTATGCCTCTCTGATTTTGTGGGCAGGCGACAACGAGGGGGATTATGCATATCAGGACTGGGGCGGAATCCGCAGAAATCCGGATAAAAATATTGTTACCAGAGAGGTGCTGGCAAGGGTTTGTGAAGCGTATGATTTTACGCGTCCCTATCTGCCGAGTTCTCCTTATCTTACAGAAGAGTCTTTCTATGGAGGAAAACCGTCTTCAGAAGATCATCTGTGGGGACCGCGTGATTATTTCAAAGGCCAGTACTATAATACGACGGTCTGTCACTTTGCAAGCGAAACGGGTTACCATGGCTGCCCGTCTCCGGAATCACTGAAAAAATTTATTTCCAAAGAAGAACTCTGGCCTTGTTTTAAAGAGAATGGTCTTTCGAAAGACGAGTGGCAGGTACACGCGGCTTGTATGGAGCTTCTTCCGGATGTCGCATATTCTTACAGAATCCGCTTAATGGCGAATCAGGTAAAGACCTTGTTTGGAAAAACAGAAGCTACCGATCTGGAAAATTTTGCGAAACAAAGCCAGATTTCACAAGCGGAGGCAAAGAAGTTCTTTATTGAGCGATTCCGTGCATCGAAATGGAGACGAACCGGAATTATCTGGTGGAATCTTCTGGATGGCTGGCCGCAGATCTCAGATGCGATTGTGGATTATTATTTTACAAAAAAGCTTGCCTATCACTATATCAAGCGTTCGCAGAATCCTGTCTGCCTGATGTTTAAAGAACCGGAAAATGGCTTCCTTTCATTATATGGTGTCAATGATACGATTACGGATGAGAATGTATCGTTTACGGTAAAGAATATTACGGAGGGCGGAAAGCTCGTTCTGGAAGGCGAAGCAATGTTGCCGGCGGATGCTTCTACGCGAGTGGGAGAGTTAAAACTCAGAGAAGGCGAAAAGAACTTCTACCTGATTGAATGGAAGAAAGACGGCAAAATATATAAAAATCATTACTTTACAAATATCATAGATATCGATTACGATTCCTATATGAAAGCTCTGAAGGAATGCGGATTCGATGAATTTGAGGGCTTTTGATGAAACGAACAAATAAAGTGTTCCGCTTTTTTACTAAAATTTTAACTTTGATTCTTTGCCTTGTTACGCTCTGCGGCGGACTGTTGTCTGCCGCGGATGCGGACGAGGGTACTCCTTCTATCATTGTTGGAAACCAGAGGGAAACCGTATCCCTGGACGGAGAATGGAAGTATTTTACGGAAGAAGCAGGCGGGGAAATTCCTAAAGCTTTACCGGCTGATCTTGTATTCGAAGAATCGATAACGCTGCCATCTTATTCTAATGGAGTGGATCAGGCAGAAAGAATATGGTATCAGAAAACATTTTTTTTGGTAAATGAGCCGACGGAAGCTGTGATACTCGATTTTGGTACGGATATCGGAGCAACGGCGGTTTATGTAAATAATGTGAAAACAGAAATCAATATTGCTCCTTTCTTACATGCCGGAGAAAATACGATCGTATTAATGCGGCAGCGAACGGAAGAAACGGAATTTTATCAAAGTTTTACAGACCGAATTGAAATGATATTTAGCAGAACGCCTGTAATTACTTCCGTTTCGTATCAAACGGATTTTGAGGCCGGTACAGTTTCTTTTGAAATTGGTTTATTCAATCCGAAAAATCAGAATTTAGAAACCGATGTGTCAATTACATTGAGAGATCCGGAGGGAAACAGAAAAGCTTTTTTTGTATTGGAGGATGTCGATGTTCTGCAGGGGAGTCATACGACGGCTTCTGTTTCCGGACTTAAAATAGAGAATTATAAAGAAGAGAATATCTGGAATGCGGCAAAACCGTATTTGTATACTGCTGAAATTGTAACTTCGGGCGACTGCTATGAAATGCAGTTTGCGTTTCATAACGAAAATTTATTTGGTACGGAAGGATTCCGTTACGGTACGGATCTGATTGTCTCTGAATTTTTTGCAAATGAGAAGAATCAGGGGCTTGCATGGCAAAAAGAATGGATCACTGCATTCTTTAAATTAATAAAAGAAATTAACTGGACTGTAATCACATATCGGGGAGGAAACCTCCCGGAACTTTGGCATGAAATTGCGCTACAGGAGGGAATTCTGCTTGTTGATAAAAATGAAGATGCTGAATGGGCGCAAAAACAAGATCGTGTTTGGACGAAAGAGACAGATATCGCGGCAAAAGCATCTGAAATAAAAGCAAATGATTCAGATGCTGTGATCCTGCCTGTTTTATACCAGACTGCGGATGGTTTCTGGAGTGACATTCCTATGTTTTCGGGTGTCGGAATGATGCGTCTTAAGAATATATTTTCAAAAGACGATGGGAAGAATACGCAGCCCCAGGAAGAGCCTTCTCGCGGTATTATTACATATTTTAAAGAGATGCTTTATAAAACTTTTATCAGGGACAACCGGTATAAGTTATTCTTGGAAGGATTAGGAAATACGCTTTTGATTGCAGTGGCCTCTACCGGGTTTGGTGTTATCATTGGTATGCTGATTGCGATTATCAAGGTCTGGAATCATCAGCGGATTCTTGCAAAGAAGAAAAATGCTTTTCTGTATCTATTAAACTTTATCGCGGAGTTTTATACGACAATTATTCGCGGTACGCCGGTTGTGGTGCAGCTGCTGATTACGTATAATATTATTTTTGTATTTTCTGATCAGGCGGTATTGGTTGGCATTTTTGCTTTCAGTATTAATTCTGGTGCATACGTTTCAGAAATTATTCGTGCTGGAATCAATTCTGTAGACAAAGGCCAGACAGAAGCGGGACGTTCTCTGGGGCTTTCCCAGATAACAACAATGAAGAGTATTGTTTTGCCGCAGGCATTTAAAAACATTTTACCGGCGCTAGGAAATGAATTTATCGCAGTATTAAAAGAAACTTCTGTTATTGGGTATCTCGGCGTTATTGATCTGACCCGTGCGGGAGAACTTGTAAGAAGCAGAACAGCGGATGCGTTCTTCACACTTTTATTTGTAGCATTGGTTTACCTGATTCTCGTATTTGGACTGTCGGCTGTATTCAAGCGGTTTGAAAGGAGATTGAATAAAAGTGATCGTAACTGAAAATCTCGTAAAAACATTTGACGGCAAGAAGATCATACTAAACGGCATCAATGAGAAAATTGAAAAAAATGAAAAGGTGGTTATAATCGGGCCTTCCGGATCAGGGAAAAGTACTTTTTTGCGTTGCCTGAATCTTTTGGAAACGCCTACAAGCGGTAAAATTATTTTCAAAGGGGAGGATATTACCGCGCCAAAGGTGGATATTAATAAAATCCGCTGTAGTATGGGAATGGTATTTCAGCATTTCAATTTATTCCCGCATTTTACCATATTGGAGAATATTTCTTTTGCACCGATTAAATTGAAACTACAACAGAAAGAAGAGGCGCTGGAAAATGCGAACCGTCTTTTAAAACGAATTGGTCTTGCGGATAAGGTGAAAGCATATCCTTCCATGATTTCAGGAGGCCAGAAGCAGCGTGTTGCGATCGTGCGGGCCCTTGCTATGAATCCGGAAGTGATGTTGTTCGATGAACCTACGAGTGCGTTGGATCCGGAAATGGTGGGAGAAGTGTTATCTCTGATGCATGAGCTTGCAGATGAGGGAATGACGATGGTAGTTGTGACGCATGAAATGGGATTCGCAAAAGAAGTTGCAAATCGTGTCTTGTTTATGGATGAGGGCGTGATCATTGAACAGAATACGCCGGAAGCAATATTTGAGGATCCACAGAATTCGCGGACAAAAGATTTTCTTTCAAAAGTATTATGAGTGTTTACAAAATTATTCTGATGCGTTTGTACAAAGGTGTTGAAATGAAGAAACTGGAGGCAGAATTAAAAGCATATTTCAAGCAACTATGACTTTCGCTTTGAAAGGGGCAAACGGCAATGAGTAAATACAACCCTTTATGGGGATATGTGCAGAATACTGGAAGTCAATCTTTTAAGCTGACATTTGAAGAAATACAGAATATTGTCGGAATGCCGATAGACCACTCTTTCTTAAGGTACAAAAAAGAACTTGCAGACTACGGATATGAAGTCGAAAAAATATCCATGAAGAAACAGATCGTTATTTTCAAGAAGATAGAAGATAATTGATAGATTTAACAGTGTAACGAATCACGATTTTAAACACAACAATATTTCATTTAAGATCCAAAGCTTGGTGGGGCACCCTCCGTAAGGAAGGTGCCCCACCAAGACTTCGTTTTTTTGTTTGGGTATTGCTTTATAGGAGGGAGATTATTTCACGACTTCCACAAGGGAAACGTCTGAAATCCATAATTCCATTCCACTGCTGACTTCTCCATAGAATCTTTGACAGTTACAGCTGGGGCCAACCATGATATATGGTTCCTGCGCGTGGACATCATTTTCTATATATTCCGGCATTGTAGCTCCCGTCGTAAATGTATATTCAAATGTTTGCCACTTCTCAGAAGCATGGAATGGAAGACCAGATCCACGATTGTCAACAGCAGCTACATTTTCTTTTGCTGCATTACAGGTAATATACATCAGGTCTCTATAGTTAGCATCTGCTGGATCCGTAGGGTCCGTATATTTTAGGGTTACTGTAAATTTGTATGTTTTATTTGGTTCGATAATGTCAGCTACGCCAAATACATTGCCGATATTATTTCCAGTCGTGTCTGTTGCGTTATGGGTGACATAAAGACAATCTACATATTCACCGTTAATTTCCACTTCTTCGATTTTTCTATCCCAGCAGGGACCCGTCCATTTGTCGGAAACAACGGGGCCCCATTGGTTTCCAGAAGATGGTTCGAGAGAATCTTCTTCTAAAGCGAAATACATCAGATTCTTACCTTCTGATGTGGGTTCTGCAGTTGGGGAGGACTCTGAAGCAGTGCTAGTTGGCGTGCTTGTGGGAGGAGTGGGTGCCTTTGTGGCAACAATCGTTGCGGAAGGCGATGTTTTGACATTTTTCGGATCGTCACTCTTGCACGCTGAAAATAGTATCGTAACGGATATGAGAGACATAATTAATAAGAGATAAATTTTTTTCTTCAATTGAAATTCCTCCTAATATCTATTTATTATATGTTTGTATGTTAAACCCAAAAATCGGAAAATACAAGACAAAACAAAAAAGAAGCTAGACAGAAATTGCTGAAAATTCATTCTAAAATTAGAGATATAATTTTTGGAGCTTTTTCTTTCCCAGTGTAAATATAGAATAATTAATAGGAAATTTACTTGTCTATGGAAGTCGATATTGCTATAATAATAAAAAACTTTATTTGTCTAGGAAAGCAATTATGAGTATTATCTATCAGCAAACAAGAAGAAGCATTGATGCCGCCTGCACATATCGTCTGGAGTTTTGTAAGCATCTTCATGACGATATTGAGATTGTTGCGGTTAAAACTGGTCATGTGATTGCATCTATTGATACGATTGGATATGATTTATATCCCGGGGATATTTTTATTGCATTTCCCAATAAAATTCATTCTTATAAGAGTTTCAGCGAGAGTGAATGCAGTTCGCTTATTATTTTATCCGCCTGCCTTTTCCCGGAATACGGCAAAATTCTGAAGGATTCTGAACCGGAATGTCCGGTTATTAAAAAAGAACAGGTTCCAGAGGATGTTGTGACGATTCTAGAACGAGCGATGCGAGACCATAATATGAAAAATGAATATAGAGATAAGATCCTGAAAGGATATTATCTTATTTTTCTCGGGAAAATCCTTCCGCTGTTTTCCTACAAGAAAAGAAAAAAAGGAGATACGCAGCTTCTTTCTGCGCTCCTTCAGTATTGTAATGAAAATTATACGGAGGAAATTACGCTTGATCGTGTTGCAGAAGAATTGCATGTAAGCAAATATTACATTTCACATCTGTTTACCGAAAAACTACAAATTCGTTTTATCGACTATATTCATATGCTCCGCATAAACGACGCTTGCCGGAAATTGGCTTCTACAGAGTTGTCTGTTTCAAAAATCGCGCATTCAGTTGGCTACAATTCGATTCGTTCTTTTAATCGCACCTTTATTCAGAGAATGAAAATGACGCCTACCCTATACCGGGAAGAGAATCAATAGCCGTTTTCTACCAAAAAAATACTTCTTACTCCGGGAAGCTTAACAATGACCCGTGTAATAGGAGTACCTTTGTCTTCTCCGTATGAATAAGCAACGTCAGTGCGTGTACCCGTGTGCGGATCCCAGAAGCAGGGATTTATTATTTTACCGCGGAATGTAACACTGCAAGTGACTTCTTGATCAGAAGAATTTGCAAAGTAGTAAATATTTCGCCCGAATTTGATTTTATGGATATATCCGAAACTGCCCCCTGAAAGTGCGCCGGATTGCGCGATATCCACATCCGGAACAATCGCAAGACTTTTCAATAAGCTGTTTAATTGAAAATGTTCCGTTTCTGGCAGAAAAGCAGAATAGCCTGTATTTTTCGTTCTATGACGTAATATATGTTCTATAATTTCCTGTACACCAGCGCTGTGTCCTTCTTCTGAAGAGTGAGAAGGGAGCATTGCAGTGAAAATGACATTTCCGCCAGATTCATAAAATTCTTTGATTTTTTGCATAACGGCGAAGCTGACCGTACTTCCGCCGGGAATGATCAGGATCCGGTAAGCTTCGGAGTTGATTGTGTTATGTAATAACAATCTCCCGTTTTCTACAGTACATTTTTGCAGAATTACTTCTGGGTGCAGAAAAGTATAATCTCTGTGGAGCTCCGTAAAAAGAAGATGACCGAGATCCATATAATCGACACCATCAGGTTTGTTGCCGGAATAGGGATCTCCGCAATCAAAACGCGTTTCTGCTTTCAAGGAATCAATCGGATACAAAATTCCGATGTCAGCGACATGCTTTCCGCCGCGCAGTAGCATACTGACACGTGCGGTAAAATCATTGTAAGCCGGAAGCGCCGATGCATATTTTACATTGCGGAAGGATAGTTCTGGCGGGAACGTTACGCCTTTTTCCGAATTATACCAAACAGCATGCGGTACGACGTAATTGATGCCGCGTACGAATTGATTCATAATATCTTTATACAATATGTCAATCCCGATTTCTTCCCCCATAGCTCCGTAAACTTCTGTCATCACCAGTGGTTTATCCCAGTTATAGGCAGCGGAACTTACGATTTTATATGCTTTGATTGCACGGTCGTAAAAAGAAATTTCGTCGATTCCTGGTATATCCTGATATTGAAAAATTTTCATGAGATCACCGCATGTCGTTACGGGATTGATATTTTCCTCCTGATCCATATGTCCCATTAGTACAATCCCATGCGTGTTGCACCAGTCATTCATTGTTTTGATATAATGTTCCGAAAATAATTCTGTACGGAATCCGAATAGCGCGTTTCGCGCAAATGCTGTTTTCTCACCGATGTCATACCAAAGGGCTGGATATAAAGGGATCGGTGAATATCCGTAACGTTCTTGAAACAGTTCATTAAAACGTTCCGTCCATGTGCGTCCCTTTGCTTGATAAAGCATTGGCTCGTCATAAAATGCACTGTCGATTACCGCACCAAAATATTTTTGAAAATTCTGATAATATACTTCGTGTGTGATCGCAAGAAGGTGTTCCACCGCCTTTTTATCGAGATAGTCGACTCTGTCGTATCCGTCTTTTTTTATGAAAAATATCATGACTTTCCAATTTCCAGTGGGTACCGAGAATGATGCGGAATATTGACGAGAATTTTCTGGTTGAAATTGGTCGGAAATATCGAAAATTTCATTTGTGTCTGTTTCCAATAAGACTGCACCTGTATATTTTGTATCATTGTCGGTGCGAATGAGGAGTTCCAACCGACAGGGACCGGAAATGTCTTTTTCTTCTTTATCCAGGCGTTTTATTGTATCATCGGGATATTGCTGCGCAAGAAGTCCCCCTGCGCTGCCACTTGGGAACCCGTTTTCGTCGTACAGACACATTTTGAGATGCAAGTTCTTTGCTGTTTCCAAAGCACAGGCGTATAAATCAAGATACGCTTCGCTCATATAATCGTCCAGCCATTCCGGAAGAATTCCAAATCCGGCGTAACCAGAATCTACTGCAGAATAAAACATAATATTCCGAATGCCTTCCTTTGTGATTGCGGATAGCGCGTGATCGCTGCTGTTCCAGAACCATAGTGGACGGGATTTGTATTGATTAGGAGGAATTGAGAAATCTTCAAAATTCAAAAAGTCCATATATTAGCCTCGAATAAAGATATTTATTTTCTTATTTTATCATACACGATGTTCAAATAAAATATATTTAAATAAAGTTTATATATCGGATATTTC
>PPYF01030726.1_pt1 | contig 14199 bp, 11 predicted proteins | sample 1559871 | NCBI WGS metagenome assembly PPYF01 (sample SAMN08240021, study PRJNA423297) | Human gut metagenome, whole genome shotgun sequencing project. | reverse complement strand
ATTGTTCCTGTATGTCCGCCTACAGTGTAGATGCACAGAAAATGGCTGATGCAGTAGGTATGGTCTGCTGGGCAGATGATTCAGATGTGAGATTCTTTACACAAATCCTGTTTCATAAAGACTGAGCATTACGCAAAAGAGACTGTCGCACCGGAAAATTCCTGATGTGACAGCCTCTTTTTCATTTTTATATCTTTTGTTCTTCCACATAAAAGCATGCCACTGCATGTCCGGGAGCAATCTCTTTCAGCTTCGGCATCTCTGCCTTACATCTGTCTGTGCAATGCTCACAGCGGTTCTGGAAAGGACAACCCTTGGGTACATCCAGAGGACTTGGTGCTTCACTCTCGATACTCTGGATCTTCTGGTTCGGATCCATGTGGATGGAGAACTGTGCACCCAGAAGTGCCTGTGTATATGGATGCACTGCATGCTCTGTAACATCTTCACCGGGAATAACCTCTACGATATTTCCCAGATACATGACAGCGATCTGATGGGCAAAAGAGCGAATCAGCGCCAGGTCATGGCAGATGAAAAGCATGCTGATATTTTTTTCTTTCTGAAGGCGTACCAGAAGCTCGATCACAGATTCCTGTACAGAAACATCCAGTGCAGAAGTCGCCTCATCGCAAACCAGAATCTCCGGTTCCAGTGAAAGCGCTCTTGCAATACTGATTCTCTGTCTCTGTCCGCCACTCATGTTGTGAGGATAACGATCTACGAAATCTCCAGGCAGCTCTACCATTTCCAGCAGTTCTCTTGCTTTGGCTTCTTTCTCGCTTTTCTTTAATTTTCCGAAGTTGATCAGCGGCTCTGTAAGGATATCCACGATCTTCATCTTCGGATCAAAGGATGCCAGCGGATCCTGGAAAACCATCTGCATGTTCTGGCGATTTAACCATGTTTCCTTTTTGGAAAGGTCAGCAAGGTTTTTGCCATGATACAGAATCTCACCGCTGGTAGGCTTGTCAAGGGAGATAACCATTCTTACGAATGTGGATTTACCGCATCCGCTCTCTCCTACGATTCCTAATGTCTTGCCTTTATAGACATTCAGATTAATGTCATTGCAGGCTGTCAGAGTCCGTCCATGGGAGGCCGGAAACTGTTTTACAATGTGCTTTGCACTGAGCACGATATCTGATTCCTTAAACAAAACGGCGTCCCTCCATTTCCGGTACTGCTGCCAGAAGCTTAATCCTTGCGGAACTTACAACGACTGGTTCAAAACCAATAAATGTTATTTAATTTTTACTATAATATTATAGTAATATTTCATTGAAAATCGAACAGCTAATTTCCCAGTCATCGGATCTTCAATACCTATACTGATCTTATATTTCTTTCCGGCCAGTGAGATCATCTTTTTTACCTGCATTCTTGTTTTTGTCTGTAAAGTTTCTTCCGGCAGAAGTGATTTTAACGAAATGTCAACCGCTTCTTTTTCAAGACTATTTCCATCCTCATCTTCTACCAGAACCCATACAGGCCAGTCTTCATAAAATGGTGCAACTCCATCATTCTTCCATTTAAGATTCAGGCTGACATACCCCGGCATCTGAATAAGGCTTGCTTGCGAAATCCACAAACGATATCCCATGCTTCCTAAAACTTTCCTATAACCGTTTTCATAAGTTTTATCCGCTACTTTCGGTCCAAGAAAAGTAGTATGTGCTTTCTTTATCAGATTTATTGTCTGATCCAGATTTGTGTCAAGCAACTCTTTCATTGTAATTGAACTTGTAAACTCACCTCCGGAAGGAAACTTTTTCCAGAAATCCTTCATTGCGGATAACCCTTTTTTCTCATGAGTCTGGTCAAACTCACCGCCTTCATTAATCCAGCGAAACCATTCCTCTGTGCTCTCTGGCTGTCCGGTCATATCGTTGTAGAGACCTATTCCATAATGTTCTCCCTCACTAAAAGGTCTTCTCATCAGTATCATGGAATCAGGGAAGGCCTCTGTCCATGGAATCATATAACGTTCTCTTACAGATTCTTCTGGCAGACTCTGTATTCCTGCGGAAATATTTACATGCCATTCTCCCCAGTGCCCCAGACTTCCAAGTTCGATATAACTGACCAGTCCATCTCTGCCAAAATGCTCTCCAAGTGCATTAACTGCCCTTTTGTGATATTGTATCATCTGTTCATTATTATAATCAGGAGCATATCCCTTTCCATACTCCATATCATACCAGGTTCCCGCATGATCAGTTTTGTCATATAGCCATTGTGGAATGTCCATATGCTTTTCCTCCCCGGGAATATCACACACAAACCTCAGTACCAGGTGTTTCCCTACTGCCATTTCTGTTTTTTCATTGCGCATAGTTTTTGATTTTACGAAATATTTTCTTTTTCCAAAACAGCGGATAATTTCATCTCCCGCCTGAGTTCCCTGATAATGAATCACTGCAATATAAATTCTTCCATTTTGTTGTTTGTGATAAAACAGGGTGATCATCAGAATGATAATCACAGCTGTCAACAGAGTTAATGCATACATACCTGCACCGGCTGTAATCCCCGATGTGATTGCCCAGAACAGATACAGAAGATCCATCGGATCTTTAATTGCTGTACGAAAACGTACAATAGACAATGCACCAACCATACCAAGAGAAATCACAATATTGCTGCTGATCGCAAGTGTTACCATACAGGTAAGCACTGTCATTCCCACAAGTGTAACTGCAAAACTTCTGGAGAAAATAACTCCAACATAAAATTTCTGATAAACCAGATAAATCACACTTCCCAAAATCAAAGCCACTGCCAGAGCAGCCAATATCTTAGGTATATCATACTGACTGAACATTCCTGATTCCAGTACAGATTTTTTTATCATATCCTGTACACTCATCTTATCATCCTCCCCTGTGTATCATACCAATACTCAAATCCATTCATGTACCGCGTTTTTTCATAACACAGTACATATTTGGAAACTGCTGTAAATTCTGCTGCCTGCGGCGGCAGAAGATTTCTCAGAATCTGAGGCAGCATCTCTGTAAATTTCACTTCCATGATCAGTTTTCCCGGTTCCAGTACAGATAAAGCCGGAAGCGTACTGTCGAAAATGTCATAGCTTCCAACAGCCGCTCTGACATCTGTATCAAATGTAATCCTGACTGTTCCCTCATCCATGATCCATTTCTGCATGAGGATCCAGTTTCATAAGTGGCTTCATCCGAAGATTCAGGACTTCTTTCTCACTGGTACTGATAAGATATTTCCACTCGTTACGAAAACGTTCTTTCTTCCTGTCAGCCTTCTTCATAATCGTCTTCCTCTACCGTACTATCTTCTGTTATGTAAAAGCACCTCATACCATAATATTTTCCTTCATCTGTTACATAATAATCAAATGCATCCTGCGTTTTTCCAGATGTATTTGTTGCTCTTACTCTCACAAAGTACTGTCCTGCTTTCGGAAGGTCCATCTCAGCTTCCGGAACAGTCAGTGTTGTGTTCTGATAGATCACATCCCGGAATAGATAATCTCCTGCAACCTCTACAGAATACGTAATGTCCTCTGCGTCCAGATCATAAGATACATCCCAGTTAAATTTCAGCTTATCACCGTCTATTGTCGGAACACCTATATAAAATGGCATTGGTGTTTCCAGACTTTCCAGATATAACTGATAGTTCTTCTCTATCTCATCAGGAAGTGATGCTGCAATCTGATCGTATTGTTCAGATGTAAGCGGTTCATACTCTGCATCAGGCATCAAATATAAATAGGGCTTCAGTACATTCTTATAGCTCTCTATCTTTGATGTGAGCATATCTTTGTTCAGATATTCCCTCAGATCCAGAATGGCATCATTTAATTTTTCCCGGAAAGACCGTGACTTCAGACACCTTTGAAACAGAATATTTCCCCAGTAATTGCTGATTCCCTTTTCCCAGCTGTTCTGATCCGAAAAATTCCTTAATTCATATTCCGGTCTCATCAGACAGCCATCGTTATCCCAGGCAATAAAGTACCAGATATCTGAATTCAGAGGACTGTATAAATAAACATTTCTGTTCTGTGTGTCTACGTTTCCCATCAGAATCTGAAATGCCATCCAGTAAACAATATTTTCTTCATCAAAATGTTCTTTCAGTACATCTTCAATCCCTATAGAATAATCATTCAGATCTGTCAGCATATCGATCAATTTGGTATGATCTGAATCCCCTTTTATTTCCAGCATTTTTTCAAAGGCTGTCTTATCATATCCTGCATCATCTTCTTTTTTTATAATATCCTCGTAGCGATAAAATTCAAAAGAATTAATCTTATACAATTGTCCGTTTGAATCCAGTCCATGACTCTTTAATGCCGTCTTATTCAGTTGTTCAACCTGTGTATAAATTCCATAATCCTCAAATTTTCCACCTGGTTCTTCTGTATTATCCTTTACATACAAATGCACAAACTGTGTACGTAAACCAACCATCTGAGGAATTCCCCTGATCAGATCATATGCCAGCTTATTTCGAAAGCGCATTCCTTCTGTCATATGTTTATTCAGGTTAATGGTTCTCTGGCCTCTCCACGTTCCTTTATTCTTTTTTAACTCAATTTTATAATTTTTTTGTGCATTCTGGCTGGATGTCTGGCCCCTGATCTGAACAGTTGCATTAGGCACGCGTTCTCCATATCCGACTTCCCCTTCTGTCGGTCCATTCTCATCTCCCACCTGCAAAAGTCCTGCCACCTGATATCTCTCCACTCCCATATCTTCGTAATCATAAACAGAATAGCTGTTGATTTCCTTCCATGTATGATATGTATTTTCCGATGAATTTCCCTTAGATACAGTAAGATACATGGTAACAACACTGGTATCATCATCATTTTCATACAAAGAATCCTTATCTCTTAAATGAATCTCATTGATTTCTTCTTTCTCCGCTTTTTCCGCCTTTACCTGTTCTGTTTTGTTATCTTCCTGTACTGTCTGATCCTGTGAAGAGTTTCCCGCTTTTTCCAGAGTGCAGCCTCCACAGAGAGAAAGACTGACTAATACTGCACTTATCAGATTTATTTTTTTAATTCCTGTCAACGCTCGTTCTCCTTTCCAGTTTCTCATCCATAAAACATCCGATTCTGGTAAATACCCCCGATTTGTCTTCTGCTACCACCGGCTGTATGCTGAGAATATAATATGGCAGACGTCTGGTATAACGTTCCAGACGGATCATAACTATAAAATAAAACAGTACACATCCTGCAAGAAACCCAAAGCCATAATATACCTGCGGACAAAACAGAGAAATCACAGTAAACACAGAAGTTCCCACGGCAAAAATTACAGAAGCAGCCAATGCTCCCCTGTAATCTGTAAAATATAAAAGAAGCAGAAGCATCGTATTTGCAACTGCATAAATGCCGTAACCAACACAAAGTGTCCGGAAATATCCATACATCAGATCATTAAATCCCAAAGGAAGGTACTTCAAAAGACTCTCACCCATTGAAATCGCCAGCGCAGTAGTCAGTAACTGCTTCAAAGCGGTATACTTCAATTCTCTGTTCAGTACATCCAGCATTTCTGTACCGGCCTGCATAATATCCTTAATGGTTCCCCCATCATTGAATAAACTGTAATAATTCCTGTATTTCGGATAAAAATTAACTTCTGCTCCCGAAAGAAAAGTAACAGCGATCGCAGCAAGAAAGGATAACATAATTCCTCTGTAATCTTTAATTGCAGTAAGATAACTCATCGCATTCCATGTAACGATCAGTTCTCCAAACAACTCAAAACATAAAAACTTATCTATAAGCCCAACTCCGGAAAATATCAGAAAAATCCCATATAAAATTCCTCCTGCAATGAGCATTAAGCCTGTCGAACCCCAGAAAGATGACAGAACTGCCTCATTTTTTTCTTCATAAAGCATATCTGCAATAAATCTTGTTACTACCATTGACAAGAAACTGGTTACCGTCAATGATGCAAGAAGTGTATATGTGATCATGCAGACCAGTAATTCTCTGCTCTGTTTCGAAGCGCCTGTCCTGTCACACAAAAACATAACACCCAGCAGAAGGACGATCCCCAGCAGCATGGGACCGGTACAGATAATCCCTGCATATCCATAGGCGCGGAAAGAAGCAAACAGCCCTCTTCTGCTGAACAGTTTTTTGAGTTCAAATCCAATCCCTGCCATATGCTTCCTCCACCTCCCTGTAAAGTTTTCTGTATTCACTGATCATGCGCTCATGCCTGTAATATGCCTTAGTTCTTGCCTGTCCGCTTTTTCCCATTCTGATCCGTCTTCTCCTGGATTCACACATTTTTTCCATAGCGAAAGCAAGTCCATCCCTGTACATAGGCGGAACGCAATAACCGGCACATCCAAAATCATCTCCTTCTTTTCCATTCAGAAGTTCCCGGCAACATCCTACATCAGTCGTTACACATGGGCGTCTGGCCGCAAATGACTCCAGCACGGATAATGGCTGGCCTTCTGATATACTGGTAAGGATCGTAAAATCCAGTTTTCTCATATACTGTACAATATCTACCCTTCCTGTAAAAACAAGATTTTTGATATCCAGCTGTTTCACCAGTGCATAACACTCATCTGCATATTCCTCGTCATCTACCCCTCCCAGAATATGAAGTCTCACATTCTCCATTCTGGATGAAAGTTCATAAAATGCATATATCATAGTCTTTATATCTTTAATGGGTGCGAGACGGACTACCGCACCTATGTCTATCCATCCTCCGCAAATGCAATATACGGATATTTTTCCAGACAGCTCTCTGTTAATATATTTAAAAACTGCTCACTTTTCAGAAATGACATCGGATTCATTTTCCGGTCGTGATATAAATGAAACAATACTTCCCAGTCAGGATGACTGCATTCCATCAATTCTCTTAAACTCCTTGTTTCTTCTTCCGAAAAATGATTGATTCTGTGCAGCTGTCCATTTTGATTTCCATGTTCCTTCAGTTTTAATGCATCATCCAGAAATACTTCATGGACTTCCACCACATTATCCGGCAGTTCATAGACAAATTTTCCACGGTCACATGCATGTGCTCCTATTACCCACAGCACAAACTCATGCTCTTTCATAACAGTGATATACTGATGCATCCATGTAGAAACTCCACCATGTACATACGGATAACAGCCTTCTAAAACCAGACAGATTCTCAATTCTCTCACCTTATTTCTATTTTCACTGATTTCTCTTTTGCCCGAAGCAGATAGAGATTTCCGGTAATATGCGTCAGTTCTCCACCTTCTATATTACCCGGAGTCCCTTCATTCATTCTTATCATAATATAAGCTTCATCATAAAAATTATCTAATTTAAGATTAAGTTCCTGATCTGATACATCCTTATCGATCACCAGTGCCCCATACCGCTGTATTGCGCCTGATAGTTCGGAAGCAGTAAGATTTCTCAGACATGGAGCTGAAGTATACAGCCAGTCCATATATTCATCCAGCCGTTTTTTCAGTTTCTTCCATCCCAGTCTGGCACCTCTGTCTTCGTCCAGCAGATCATCCGGATGCATAAAATGTGTATTGACAAAATGCATATTCAGTTCAGATACAGCCGCAAGTTCCATATAATCATCAATCACAGCACCTGAAATAATACGGGGCTGTTCCACAATTCCATCTTCTGCAGCCTCAAACTCCTGTGTATATGCCATATCTCCGACAAAATAATTACTTGCAATTGTACGTATCTCCGGAAATTCTTTTACGATCATTTCCCGCCCTTCATCTGACAGCACATTAGACGGCGGTACATAAACAGACAATTCTGTCCCCGGAAACATCTCTTTTCCAAACCGTATCAGCTCTGTCATGGCTTTTTTCATTGCATCATAGCTTTCCCATGTTTTATATGGAAGGATATTTGCATAATCCACATTTGACAGGCTCAATGGCTGATGATTATATCCATGATATCCCAGTTCTCCTCCCTGATGAAGCAGCATATTCCCAAAATACTGAAATCTCTGCACATCTTCCTGTTCCACAACATCTCCGGACACATCATCCTCATAATTATCAATAATAACACCTGTATATTTCACGCCGTGTTCCTCTGCCATATCCAGCATATCCGGCCACCAGATATTTGTATAAAACTCTTTGATGCTGAGACCATAATCACGTTTGATATATGTTCCGTCTCCACTCGGCACAGGAGATGGAAAATCATCCAGATAAAATACAGATCCATTAAGCACCGGGTAGACCATCACATCTGTCAGCAGGCTATAGGATGCCGCAAAAAATCCTCTTGTGGCTTTTTCACATAATCCAAAATTATCAACTACAAATTTACCTTTTCCATAACTGTTTTCCCAGATAAGCGGAACCTTCTTTTCATCATCTGTCCATGCATAAACCTTCGCCGTTTCTCCAACACTTACTTCCCATGCTGAATCATATGCATCCGGAATCTGGAAAGATCTTCCCCCTCCAATCATGAAATCATCATCAATATAGATTTTATCTACCAGAACATTTCCATAATCAGAGTCTGTAATTCCCAATTTCTGCTCAATGAGCGAAACATATGTATCCTTCTGAAGTGTTAACGCAAAAAGAACACGTCCTCCTTTTTCTACCCAGTTTCCAATCTTTATAACTACATCCTTCAATGGGTTCAGATCCGACATCAGCACCACTATTGTTTCATAGCCTGAGAAATCAGGAATCTCACTCTGTCTGATATCTGCCAGATCTACTCCTGTTTTCATATCCATGAAAATTCTTTCAAACTGTTCCCATGCCACCACACTGTCTGCCTGACTGCTGTCCATCAGCACCAGACAACTGCTCTCAATATTTTTGACTGCCTGTGTTTCAGTTACAACCGTATCCCTGTCCAGATATGCCTTCTTCTTGATCTCTGCCTGATACTGAATTCCTGAACGCTCTGTCCAAAGCACCACACTGATTGCCAGAAAAACTCCCAGAATAACAGTCAGACCCTTAAATCGAAAAGACTGTAAATATTTTATCATTCCTGCCAAAAAGCCAATGCCTCCTTTCCTTTCGCCGACAGGTAAATATGTTCCTGCTGAATCTGCTCTAATGTTTCCTTTAATTCTTTTCCCTGTTTCAGTTCTACGTAATATCTGATCCTGAGTATCCAGTATTCTTCATTTCTGTGCCACTTCTTATCCATTCTTTCCAGACTTTTAAGCACCTGTTCATACTCCTTCGTCTGCATTTGATTCTCAGCCAGACATACATATGTATGAAGATCCTCTTTAAATTTCAGTTTTTTCTTCAGAAGTTTTATATATTGATTTCTTTGCACCAGTTCCATCTGTCCTTCTAGAAGTCCCTGAGATAAATACTCCTGAAGAAAATCACAGTACTCTGAAATAAGCTGTTGATTTTCCGGTTCTTTTGCATATCTGTATTCTATCTTCTGCAGTCTGCTTTCATATTCCTTAGACAGCTCTACCATTCCTGTGATCGCATAATGCACAACCTCTACATCGTCATTCATCCTTGCCTGTTTAAGCATATCGATGTAATTCTCCGGATCATCATTCAATACATTCATAATCAGATCACGCCTCATAGCGGCCTCATCAATAAGAAGCACTTCCTCCAGTGGCACAATATTTCTGTCACTTTCTTCTTTCGGTGCTATAATGCTCCTGTAAATTTCTTCATTGATCTTCATTTTTTCTATTCCGATTTCACGCTTTTTATCCTGGTGAAAAAATATCTGGAAATGCAGAAGCAATACACAGATCATACCCCATACCGGTACAAAGATCACAGGTAATATGAGATACCTCTTCACCTTCAGTAAATGGGAGTTTATTCCTGTCCATACTAAAACACAACAGATAATATGGAATATAATAAAAACAACCCCTGTTATATTCTGTATCATTCTTCAGCTACCCTGCTTTCGTTACGGGTGTCAATCACTCTGCAATGAAGTCCGTTCTTTTCGAGCCTTTCAATTACTATCGGTAACATGGCATCATCCACCTGTGACAGTATCAGATAAAGTTGTCCATCCTCCGATATTCCCAGTATGTCATTCTCTCTGATTTTATTTTTTAATATCCTTTCTGTTTCCTCCAGTGTCATTTCCGGATTTTCAATCTGCAGCAGAGCATATGATCCTATTTTCTGTTCTTTTATGGAATGAAATAACTTCAGCCTTTCCATAAAATACTCTGTTTTTAATATATGAGTTCCTTCCAGATATTCCCTGTCTCTGACTGCTTCCTGATATTCCAGTGCACGCAGCAGAGAAACTTCTACCAGACCGCATAAAATTTTGATAAGATTCAGATAATACAATGTCATCTGACTACTGGCTGCATCCTGAATAAATACCAGCATTACAAGTTCTCCATTTCTCTTTATCCCTGCGATATATGCCGGATATCCGGCAAGCAGTTCCCTGTTTCTCCAGACCTCACCCTTTTCCAGCGTTTCTACCGCATTCTGATACTCTTCAATCCTTATAGAATTCGGCATTTTTCTGCGAATTTCAGGTGATGACACTTCCATCCTTCCAAAACGTTTCCATGAATCCAGTGAATAAAGTACAATTGTATGATTTTCCAGAACATCTTCCATTACCCTTATGGTTTCCATAAACAGTTTCTGAGGCTGTATCACATCCAGCTTTCTTGTTATATCAAAAATTTTTCCAAAGCTGTCCCTGCTTCCGAGAATCTGCTTCTTATATTGTCTTTTATCCTGAAGGGTCTCCTGATACATTTCCTGCATAAAGAAAAATTTTTCCTTGATCAGTCTGTTTTCTTTTGTTACAAATTCTATATCCTCTTTATTCTTCAGCCTTATATAACCACAGACAGCACCTGCGGCAAAATAAAAAATAAATGGAATCCAGTTAGAAGCCTCATAAAACAAAGTATATATGTTTACATTCTCCTGCCTGTACGCTGCAATCAAAGAACAAGTTTCCAACGCAGCTGCTGATATTCCATAATTAATTCCATAAAGACTTCCCATAAATACAATAAATACAAGTCTCAGGTCAATCATTTTAAACTGAGCATAAGTTCCTGTATATTTGTTTAGAAATTCAAATAAAATAAATCCTGAGATTAATTCCAGAATGTGGATCAGCAAAGTATTTTTTGATATCCAATTCCTGATATTTGCAAAATGTCCGAAATCTGAATCTGATAATTTTTTATACTCCTGATACATCCCGGGAATATCTTCAAAAACAGATATCTTTGGAAACCACCCATATTCATGTCTTATAATCTGATCATCCGGCTGTACCTTATAAATCTGACCGCTGTTCTGATATCTTATATCCAGTTTACCGGGAATTGTCTTTCTGATTTCTTTTTCCAGATCACTGAAACTCTGCCTGAAACAATCCGGAACATTCAGACAGCGTTCTTTTCCCCAATTGTCATATACTTTATAAAGCAGTTCTGCCAGATCATCCATACATACAAAATAAATATTTTGTTCCGGTGATTCCTCAAAAACAATTTTTCCGCTTTCTTCTGCCTCTGTAAACAGCTTATAAAAAAAGTCCTGTGTGTATACCGCTGAATATAAATGAGGAATTCTCAGAATCTTGGTGTTTATCTGATACATATTTCCATATTCCATAACTACATTTTCTGCTGCGGATACCAGAAGTGTTTTTCCACTTGTAATATTATAAATGCTCTCCTGCCCGGTCAGATACAACATTCTTATTTCCTTATTCTTTTTGCATAACTGAAGTATCTGTCTCAGTTGTTCCAGTTCTCCGGTCATCCTTCCATGCATGGTCAGATAATTGGAAAAATAAACAATTCTTTCAAACTCATATGTTTCGAAAATCTCTTTCAGTTCTTTCTCATCTTTTATGAACGGACGAGATAATATATTCTTTTTTCGATTTGATTTCAGCATCTCATTTCCCAGTACAACTACATCACATTCAGGAAATGATTCTTCTATAAAAGTTTCTGTTACATATCCTGTATTTCCTGCCAACAATACTTCCATATTTATTCACCTCAATAAAGTGAAGTATAACAAAATTATTTTTTCTTTTCAATATCAGTATCTTTACAGAAAATAGCTTTTTTCTCAACAACTGTTGTCTTGTTCCTGCTGCTGTTCTATGCTAAAATATTTCCAGTATAAAATCATAAACCACAGACAGATCAGTACCCTGATATTTCCGGCACTGATCATATCTGATCATATTATACAAACTGTCAGGAAAGAGGCGATTACATTGAACATTGAAGATTCCTGTATTTCCTGCATTGACACAGACTGGTCCTACCAGCTTGCCAGACGCATGGAAAAAGAGAAAACAAACCCTGTTCTGGGCTATCGTACTGCAGGTTCCGCTGCTGAAACAGCTACAGGAGATATGTTATACAGGGAAATGAAAGCTATCGGACTTACCGATGTAACCAGAGATACATTCTCACTGGACGGATGGGAATTCGAGAAGGCAGTCCTGAAATTTACAGATGATGACGGGCAGGAACACACCTTTCAGATGGGCGGATATCAGACAAATTTCGAGACAGACGGATTTGAAGATTACGAACTCGTTTATCTGGGAAAAGGAACTGCTGCAGATTATGAAGGCATAAACGTAAAAGGAAAGCTGGTTATGGTTGAGATCAACCAGCGACAACAGCAGGCAATATCACAGGTAAAATACAGGGTACTGAGACAGACTCTATGATCCTGCTGTCTGCACACTATGATTCCTATTTCGATGGATTCCAGGACGATAATGCAGCAGTCGCCATGATGCTCGGCATTGCCCGTTCACTGGTAAAGGGCGGCTATAAGCCTGCCCACACTCTCGTTTTCTGTGCAATGGCTGCCGAGGAATGGGGAATCATTGATTCCAAATACGACTGGTCTACAGGAGCCTACAATCAGGTATTCCGCGTACATCCTGACTGGCAGGGTAAAGTGATTGCAGACCTGAACTTTGAACTTCCTGCACACGCACACAATAGACAGGATGCCATCCGCTGTACCTATGAATATGCAGATTTCATTAGACAGTTTACAGACAGCCTGACTGTCCCGAAGGAAGCATATCCTGACGGGATCACGGTTCTCTCTCCCATCGAGACATGGTCTGATGATTTCTCCATGGCAATCGCAGGTATCCCATCCACAGTCAATGATTTCAGTGCCGGGCCCTTCATGCAGAATTATTATCATTCCCAATATGATAATCAGGATGTTTACCAGGAAGCTGTCTATCAGTTTCATCATGAATGCTATCTGAAACTGATCATGGCCATTGACAGACTTGTCCTGCCACCGATGAATTTCAGCAATACCATGAACGCGGTCGCAGAAAGTATCCACGAAAATGCACTCTCATTTGCTGATCCTGAGCAGAATGTTCTGCTCAGAAACCTGCAGACAATTACCGCTTCTGCCGAAAATATTTATGACAAAATCTGCCAGATTAATGCGGAATATGCCACACTTTCAGACTCCGACGCCCGCATTGCTTTCCGCCACAAATGGGAATATGCCGGACTGGAGCTGCTGAAAACTTTCCGCAAGGCACAAATGCATCACGAAAATCTCTACGGGATCGTGCAGAAACTGAAGCAGCGCATGGAAGAAGAAACACCGGAACTCGACAGTGAGATCCGTCGTCTGGAAGCTGCCCTGCGCAGACAGAAGGCTTATTATAAGGACGATATCCGCTACTTAAACACCTCCGTTAATAAGCTGTCTGCGATGTTGGATAACATCTATAATAATCTACTGTCTTTTTAAAAAACATTACCACTCCCGGGAACAGCAATGTTCCCGGCAATAAATAAGGAGATTACTACATACCATGGAAAGTGATAATTTGTACAGAGTACAGGAAGAAGATTTACCACGATTACAGAAACTGTTAACGGTCTGTTTCGCACAGGATCCGCTGTATCATACCCTGATTCCTGATGATGACACCAGAGAAAGACTTCTGCCGGAGCTCTTTTCCTGCGATCTGACGGAGTTCTTTCAGACATGCGAAATTTATTCTGACAGCAGCGAACTGAACAGTATCCTGGTTGTTTCTGACGAAAGCGAACCTTACAATTTTCTGCACTACTGTCTCACAGAGGCCAGAGCTGCACTTACCACTGACGGATGGCTGATCAAAGAAGATCCAAGCCTGAAAACCTTCTGGAATTTCATTCAGGGCAA
>PPYF01621806.1_pt1 | contig 14202 bp, 11 predicted proteins | sample 1559871 | NCBI WGS metagenome assembly PPYF01 (sample SAMN08240021, study PRJNA423297) | Human gut metagenome, whole genome shotgun sequencing project. | reverse complement strand
TCTTTTTTACTTTTTTGTGATTCGATGTAACATTCGTGACAGTTTTCGCGTTGTAGAACTCTCATCTTTGCACAAAGATAATGCAAACCGAAAGTAATAGAAAATAAGCTTGCTTATTTTTATTGCTAAGGTGCCGCTTCTTTTATGGAAAGATAATGTAAACTTTTAAATGAATAGGAATATGGAATCAAACATGTTTTGTTATCAATGTCAGGAGACTGCCAAAGGAACTGGCTGTATATTGAAAGGTGTGTGTGGAAAAGAAAGCCATACGGCTCAAGCAATGGACTTGTTACTGTTTGTAGTCAGGGGCATCTCTGTTGTTGCCGATACATTACGTAAGGCAGATTGTCCGGTCTCTGAAGAAGTGAATGTTTTTGTGACGGATGCTCTGTTCTGCACCATTACGAATGCAAATTTCGACGATGAAAGCATCTTGAAGCGGGTGGATAAAGGAATCATCATGCGTAATGGATTGATTCAAGAAGCGGAACACAACAAAGTGTTCCTACCCAAAGTAGATGAACTGACTTGGCAGGGAACGCGTGATGACTATGCCGAAAAAGCGAAGACAGTAGGTGTTCTGCGTGAACAAGATGAAGACCTCCGCTCGTTGAAAGAATTGCTTGTCTATGGCTTGAAAGGTATGGCAGCCTATCTGGAGCATGCCATGCGTCTGGGATTCAATGATGATACGGTTCATGTTTTCATGCAACGCGCACTGGCTACCATTGCGGTTGAGTCTCTATCGGCAGAGGAGTGGGTGAAGCTGGTTCTCGAAGCCGGTGAGTTCGGAGTAAAGACAATGGCTCTATTGGATGCGGCCAATACCGGTACTTACGGTAATCCTGAAATTACAAAGGTGAATATCGGTGTGAAGAACCGTCCGGGAATTTTGATCAGCGGCCATGACTTGAAAGATATGGAAGAATTATTGAAACAGACTGAAGGCACGGGAGTAGACGTCTATACACATGGTGAAATGCTGCCTGCCCACTATTACCCCGCTTTCAAGAAATATTCCCATTTTGTAGGCAATTATGGTAATGCCTGGTGGAAACAGCGCGAAGAATTCACTTCCTTCAACGGACCGATTCTGTTTACCACCAATTGCATCGTTCCTCCTCTGGCAAATGCCGTGTATAAAGAACGTATGTTTACCACCAACTCTACCGGCTATCCGGGTTGCAAGTACATTGATAAGGATGCTGAAGGTAGGAAAGACTTTTCTGAAATCATAGAGATTGCCAAACAATGCCAGCCCCCGGTGGAGATAGAGCATGGAGAGATTATCGGCGGTTTTGCTCATAACCAGGTACTGCAACTGGCAGACAAGGTGGTAGATGCCGTGAAGAGCGGAGCCATACACCGCTTTATCGTAATGGCAGGCTGCGATGGACGTATGAAGAGTCGTGACTACTACACGGAATTTGCCAAAGCCTTGCCGCAAGATACCGTTATCCTGACCGCAGGTTGTGCCAAATACCGCTATAATAAACTTGGTTTGGGAGACATCAACGGCATTCCCCGTGTATTGGATGCCGGGCAGTGCAATGACAGCTATTCACTGGCGGTAATAGCCATGAAGCTGAAAGAAGTATTCCAGCTGAACGACATTAATGAACTTCCCATAGTCTACAACATAGCGTGGTACGAACAGAAAGCAGTTATTGTATTATTGGCATTATTGAGCCTCGGTGTGAAGGATATTCACTATCAGCGAACCTTTATCTCCCAGGGTCAGCAGCACTTCCTTCACGCCCCAGTCTGCAATCAGCAATGCAGCTTCGTGCGGTTCACTGCATCCGGTCAGCACTTCCATTTCAGCTTCGTTGGCTTTCAGGATATGGATATACTTCAATGCTTCTTTCTTTTCCGGCCAGTCTACGGCCAGCACCTTTTCATTCTCCACCTTGCGGAGAAATCCTTGCACGTCTACCGAGAGGAGTCCCTTGCCGGACAAGAACTTGATGACCTCCAAAGAGAAGTCGTCGGCAAGCAGACTGCCCAAGTGGATAATCCGTGCATCGGTATCTTTCAAACCTTCCACGGTGAAAGGGTCTGCTTTTGCCGTGACACGTTGTGTACGTTCGTTTTGATTTTCTCCATAAATATTCTCGAAACAGACGGAATGTGTGCTGTGCAAGGCTTTGACGGAAATACCTTCTTTCCGAATGTCTTCCACAATGCCCATGTCAGTATCAGCCAAAGCTGTTACCAATAGAAAATCGTTAGCATTCAAGTGCTTGATGGCATGTGCGAAGTAGAAGGAGGTGCCTCCCGGCATATATATGGTATTTTTAGGGGTTACAACTTTATCTTGGGTAATATAACCGATGCAACATAGACTGTGTGTGTTCATTTCTTTGTTGGCTTTTTATTTCTTTATTGTATTGATTCCGTAAATTGGGCGCGAAGATAGTGATTTAATAACAATTCGACTATATTTGCAGCTGTAAATGTAGCTTCATTGAATATGAATTCATTAAAAACGAAAAGAGTACGTATGATAGTTGGCATTATAGTGGGTATTGTGGCTGTTGCGGTCATAGCGGGATTCGTTTTTGTCAATCAGCCGAGTTTCGGGAGGGCTCCTCAAGGAGAACGGTTGGAGAGGATAAAGAAGTCGCCTCATTACAAAGACGGAGAATTCCGGAATCTGCACAGTACGGTGATGATGACTTCCCAAAAGGGACGTTTGGGAGCTTTCTGGGGATTCTTATTTAAGAAAGAAACCGATTTGCGTCCTGAAACGGAGATTCCGGTTATAAAGACGGACCTCAGCAAGATAAGCAAGGACGAGAATGTATTGGTATGGTTCGGACATTCATCCTATTTTATCCAGGTAGACGGAAAGCGTATACTGGTAGACCCCGTATTTTGTGTGGCTTCTCCGGTTTCGTTTGTAAACAAGCCGTTCAAAGGGGCGGATGCCTACAAGCCTGCCGATATGCCGGAGATTGACTATCTGGTGATATCACATGACCATTGGGACCATCTGGATTATGAGACGGTGATGCAGCTGAAAAACCGGGTAGGCAAGGTGGTCTGTCCTTTGGGGGTAGGCGAACATTTCGAGTATTGGGGATTTGACAAATCATCCCTGGTTGAGCTGGATTGGTTTGAAGATACTGTACTGGATAAGGGATTTCTGCTTCATTGCTTGCCCGCCCGGCATTTTTCGGGCCGCTCGTTGAAAGCGAATCAGGCACTATGGGCCTCTTTCCTTATCGAAACCCCTTCGCAGAAGATTTATATGGGCGGTGATAGTGGATATGATACGCATTTTGCCGAAATAGGCAAGCAATATCCTGGCATTGACCTTGCCATATTGGAGAATGGGCAGTATAACGAAGATTGGAAATATATCCATACCATGCCCCAATATTTGGGACAAGTGGCCAGGGACTTGAATGCGGAAAAGATTCTGACTGTCCATCATTCCAAATATGCTTTGGCTAGACACCGCTGGGACGAACCGTTGAAGAATGCCATGAATCTGAAAGAGAAAGACTCTTTGAACGTGTTGATGCCTATTATAGGGGAAGTGGTCCGGTTAAAATAATGAACGATATTGATTAGCTATTGACGAGTTATTAACGGAAATATATATCCCTATCGAAAATAAAAGTAAGATAATATGTTGGAATTACCCGAAGTTATCACCCTGAGCAAACAAGTGAACAACGCCTTGAGCGGTAAAACAATCACGCAGGTATTCAATGCCACCAAACCGCATAAGTTTACGTTCTATAACGGCAATCCGTCGGAGTATGGTAAACTGCTCGTAGGCAAAACCATCCTTTCATCCGAAGGATATGGCATGTTTGTCAATTTCAATCTTTCGGATAATGTGATCATGAATATAGGCGACGGAGTCAGTGTCCGTTATTACAATGCGGGAGATAAGATTCCTGCCAATTACCAGTTGTTGCTGACGTTTAATGATGATTCATTCCTTGTCTTCACGGTTGTAATGTATGGTTTTATCAATGTTTATCCTGATAGCTATATCGACAATAAGTACTATAAATTGAGTCGGGAAAGCATTTCGCCGTTGAGCGATAAATACACCGAAGCGGAATTTGAGAAACTCGTTGCCGAAGCAAAGAAGACCCTCTCTGCTAAAGCTCTATTAGCAACCAATCAGCGTATTCCCGGTGTAGGTAACGGCGTAACGCAGGATATTCTGTTCAATGCACGGATAAATCCCAAACAGAAAGTGCTACTTCTGTCGGATAATCAGAAAGACGTTCTTTTTAATGCTCTAAAAGAAACATTGGTGGATATGACGTTCGAGGGCGGACGCGATACGCAAACAGATCTTTATGGCAACGCCGGAGGTTACAAAACCATTCTTTCTGCCAAAACATGGAAGAATCCTTGTCTCCGTTGTGGCAGTACCATCATAAAAGAGGCTTATATGGGTGGTTCGGTATATTATTGCCCAACGTGTCAACAGATAAAAGAATAAATGTCCACATTCTGTTAGCTCCCTTTATGTACGATGCAAGGAATTAATATTCTGTATAACAGTTTATTAATTCCTTGTATCGCATTCTGTTAATATCGTGTCTACACGATATTCGTATCCTGCGAACACGATATGAATATCTTCTTTTCTTTATACTTTGTACGGACAAAAGGGGTGTTTTATAAAGCCCGCCCTTTGTAAACGTTTGACTGGGACAATGGAACCAGGACTCCGTTCAGCGTCAGGGTATTCGAATTGAAGTTCGGGCTGATTCTTGCCGATGCATTATTGCCGCCGTTGGTCAGTGTGATATACACTTGTGCGGATATTCCGATGCCTTGTACGCTGAAGCTGCAATTCACGTTTCCCTTTTTGTCGGTCGTGATTTTCATTTCCTTTCTGCTGCCGTCCACTGTGATGCCGCCTATTCCGTTGGGGCCTGCAAGGGCATTGTTGGCAGCTATTTGTACGGATGCGTGTTCACCGTCCATCAGAACGAAGTTTGTTGTCGATGAAACAAATGCGCTCCGTCCTCTCTTGAACACCAGCTGGTCTGCTTCCAATACAAACTTGCCCTCTTTCAATGCCTGGACGGCAATGGCATAGTTCCTTTCATTTTCTGCTTTTTCGCGTGCTTTCTGGGCTTCGCGTTGGGCTTTACGCTCTGCTTGGCGTGTTTCGCTGCTACTCTGTGCATACATCAGGGTCGATGCACTTACCAACACCAGTGTGATTAATGTAATGATTCGTTTCATAATTGTTCTTTGTTATTTAGTTAAGACCTTCTGGTTGATTAACAAATGAAAAGCCAAAAAGATGCAGCTTGAATCTTAAATAAGCGTAAGACTTAACACTTCTTTGGTTTTGTTGGAAGTTCGTATTAAATTTCTTCCAAGGCATAATACTGGTAATCCCGGAGAATGGTCTGAAGAAAGTTTTCCGGGTTACTGTCATGAGGAGTGATGGAGAGAAGTTCCTGCACTTTTTTCGCAAGGGAGGCAATGCGGCGTGTACGGTCTTTTTTACCCGATTGCAGGGTCCGGGTAATGACGTTGATTTGCTCCAATGACAAGTCGGAAGCTTGTGGATAGGTAGGTCGGTAGTCTTTGGTCAGGTAGTCGAACTCATCGAGGCTGACGTGTATCTTGCGGTAATTCTTTTCCTTGATTACCATGGTGCCGGCGGCAAGGTCTCCCATTCGCTGGCTGTTTTTGGTCAAAAGGACGACCAGAAGTCCCAGACCACCGGTCACCGGTCCGTCGATAGGGAAGAGAAGCCATCGGAGCAGGTACGAGCCTATGCCGGGCGTGGAGCCGTCTGCCTTTACGACACGAATGTTCATCAGCCGCTTGCCGAAACTTTGTCCCTGGTTGAACATTTCGCAGAGAAATGCATAAAGCAAGACTGGCAGGTAGACAATGGTAAAAAAGAAAAGCATCGTGAAATCAGAGGGTAGATGAATCCGTGAAAACAAGGCCAAAGTAGAAAATACATAGAATCCGAGCAGAATATAATCTATGGCCAGTGCAATGAGCCGCTCACCGATACTGGCAGGCGTTTGACTGATGCGGACAAATTGTCCGGTGATAATTGTAGATTCTGCCATTCCTGATAAAACATTTTTAGTATTTCATTGCAAATATATCATTATTCTCTTATTTTTGTTACCTATTTCAGACAAAACTTCTCTGAAATAGTCATGGGGTATGAAAGAAGTGACGTTTATCCGGCAGAACATCGAAAAATGGAAACGAGCAGAAACAATGGTGGAGCAGGCGGAAAGTCTGTCTCCCGATGAACTTGCCGACGCATATACGGAGCTTACGGCAGATCTGGCTTTTGCCCAAACGCATTTCCCCGCTTCCCGCATCACTATCTATCTGAACAATCTTGCCTCGGCATTGCACAACCGCATTTATAGAAACAAGCGCGAGAAATGGTCAAGAATTATCACCTACTGGACCCGTGAAGTGCCTTCGGCCATGCACGATGCACGCCGTGAGCTGGTGGCTTCCTTCATTATATTTGTGGTCAGCGCATTGATAGGAGTGGTATCCGCTGCCGGAGACCCCGATTTTGTGCGTTTGATTTTAGGAAACTCCTATGTGGATATGACTTTGAACAATATCGCTAATGGTGAACCTATGGCTGTATATAACGGTTCCTCCGAGTTCCCCATGTTTCTGAGTATCACGCTGAACAATATCATGGTCTCCTTCAACTGCTTTGCCATGGGGTTGCTGACCAGTTTTGGCACCGGATACATGCTCCTTAACAATGGTATCATGATAGGGGCTTTCCAAACCTTCTTTTATCAGCACGACTTGCTTTGGGAGTCCTTCCTTGCCATTTGGCTGCACGGGACACTCGAAATCTGGGCGATTATTGTAGCCGGTGCCGCCGGTCTTGCCCTGGGCAACGGATGGCTCTTTCCCGGAACCTATTCAAGGCTGGAATCTTTCAAACGGGGAGCCAAAAAAGGACTGAAAATAGTGGTGGGTACGGTACCCGTATTCATCATGGCAGGATTTATAGAAGGATTCGTTACCCGCCATACCGAACTTCCGGATGCTTTGAGGTTCGGCTTTATTCTACTCTCTTTGTCGTTTATCTTTTTTTATTATATTTATTTACCTAACAGAAAGAAGCATGGAAGCACAGAAACCTAAAATCGCACTGTATGTACAACGTTCTTTTGGAGAGAAACTAACTGCTACCTTTGATTTTATCAAAGAGAATTGGAAGCCGTTGATGAAATTCACCACATATCTGATGTTGCCGCTTTGTCTGCTTCAGGGACTGAGCTTGAACGGGCTGATGAGCGGTACAATGGCTCTGGGTGATATGACCGGAGGCTCGTTCGACTCTTCTGTTGTCGGAGCGTCCATCATGGCACTGGTGACTTATTACAGTCTGTATGCCGTTCTCTATCTGCTAGGAACTGTCATGCTGACCTCTTTGGTCTACGCATTGGTCCGTACTTACAATGAACGGGAAAAACGCTTGGAGGGAGTGACGTTAGGGATGCTGAAGCCCTTGTTGTTCCGTAATGTCAGAAGGGTATTTCTGATAATGATTGTCGGTGTGCTTTTGGTGCTGTTTGTAGGGCTTATTGTTGGTTTTATAGCCACCGTCATTCCGTTCATGGCGATTGCGTTCTTGTTCGTTCTGCTCGTTGTGGTGGTGTCTGTGCCACTTGCTATTTGGGCTCCAGTCTATCTGTTCGAAGATATCTATATCATAGATGCCTTGAAGAAGGCCTACCGACTGGGTTTCGCTACCTGGGGAGGTATCGTACTGATTTCCATTGTTATGGGATTCATCGCCGCCATCTTGCAGGGAGTGACGATGATTCCATGGTATATCGGGACTATTGTGAAATATATCTTTGCAATGACTGATGCAGGTGGCGGTGCCACTGTATCGGCAGCCTATAGCTTTGTGCTTTATCTGCTGGCGGTGGTCCAGGCATTCGGCGTTTATATGTCCATGATTTTCTCATTGCTGGGACTGGCTTATCAATACGGTCATGCTTCGGAAAAGATAGATTATGTGATGGTGGAGAGTGATATTGACAATTTTGATAAACTCTGATAACGGACTATGAATATGGCTCCGGCTGATACACTGGTTTGTGATACTGCACAGGTTGCCGCTTGGCAGTCTGACCCGGCGTTTGCTTACAGTCGTGAGTTGATAGCTCCCGAAATTAATGTACTTGAGTGGTTCAGCAGATGGTTCGGCAAGCTGCTGGACAAGATATTCGGGAATACGTTGGTGGCAGAATATTCGGAAGTCGTATTGATATGCATTGCCGTTCTTATCCTGGTATTGGTCATTTGGTTTGTGTACAAGAAGCGTCCGGAACTGTTCATGCGTTCGCGCAAGAGTACCCTGCCCTATACAGTGGGGGAGGATACCATCTATGGAGTGGATTTTGCGGAAAGAATTGCCGATGCGCTTGCCCGGACGGATTATCGGGAGGCGGTGCGTTTGCTCTATCTGCAGACGCTGAAACAGCTCAGCGATGGAAAACGTATAGACTGGCAGTTATATAAAACGCCTACACAATATATCTATGAAGTCCGTCTGCCAGCTTTCCGCCAAATGACCAACCATTTTCTACGAGTACGTTACGGAAATTTTGAAGCGACCGAAACTTTGTTCCATGCGATGCGGGATTTGCAGAAAGAAGTGGAGAAAGGAGGGGCGGCATGAAGGGGAACCATTGGTTTATAGCCGGTATCATTGTTTTTCTGGTGTTGATGTTTGCGATAGAGTGCCGTCTGCCAAAGAAGTTTGTCTGGAACCCTACGTTCAGCCATTATGACAAGCAACCGTTCGGCTGTGCCGTGTTCGATAGCCTGCTGTCTTCATCGTTGCCGAAGGGATATTCGTTGTCGAGAAAGACTTTTTATGAACTGGAGCAGGAAGATACGACGCTCCGCCGCGGAATACTGGTTGTTACCGATAACCTGCATTTGACGGATGTAGATGTGGAGGCGATGTTGAAGATGGCGGGACGGGGAGACCGGATTATGCTGGCGGGGAGCTCTTTCAGCCGTATTTTGAAAGATACGCTGGGATTTGAGTGCAGCTATTCCTATTTCAGTCCGTCGGCTTTGAAAAAATATGCCACTGCATTGCTTTCGAAAGACAGTTTGTGCTGGGTGGGGGATTCGGCGGTTTATCCGCAGCAGACTTTCTGTTTCTATCCCCAACTTTGTCAGTCTTATTTCTTTGCAGATTCCATTTCTAGTAAAGTGTTGGCGGAAAAAACTGTTACCGGAGAAGCTGCTCATCCGGTTGCCATGTCGGTTTCTTGGGGAAAAGGGGAAGTTATACTGGCTTCCACTCCCCTGCTTTTTACGAACTATGGTGTGCTGGATGGGAAGAATGCGGCTTATCTTTTTCGTATATTGTCCCAGATGGGTGGATTTCCCATTGTCCGTACCGAAGGCTATATGAAAGAAACAGCCCAGGTACAGATGTCTTCTTTTCGCTATTTCCTTTCGCAGCCGCCGCTTCGCTGGGCATTGTACTTGAGTATGGTTTCCATCCTGCTCTTTATGATATTTACAGCCCGCAGGAAGCAGCGCGCCATTCCGGTTATCCGCGAACCGGAAAATAAGTCTTTGGAGTTTGCAGAGTTGATAGGTACTCTTTATTATCAGAAGAAGGACCATGCTGACTTAGTCCGCAAGAAATATCTCTATTTTGCGGAGGAACTGAGGAGGGAAATACAAGTGGATGTGGAGGAAGTGGCAGAGGATGAGCGCTCTTTCGGCAGGATTGCCCGGAAGACGGGTATGGAAGCGGGGGAAATAGCCGTGTTCATCCGCGAGGTGAGGCCGGTGGTGTACGGAGGGCGCAGCATCTCTGAGAAGGAGATGAAACGGCTTGTCGATAAAATGAATGAAATAATCAATCATATATAAAGAAGATATTTATGGAAGAGAACACAGAAAAACGGGTGGACTTGACTCTCTTTTCCGAGAAGATACAAGCGTTGAAGGACCGGATTGCTACGGTCATAGTGGGGCAGGAGCAGATAGTGGACCTGGTACTGACGGCTGTCCTGGCAAACGGCCATGTGTTGCTGGAGGGAGTGCCGGGGGTGGCAAAGACACTGCTTGCCCGTCTAGTGGCACGCTTGATTAAGGCGGACTTCAGCCGCATTCAGTTTACTCCGGACTTGATGCCGAGTGATGTGTTGGGTACTACGGTCTTCAACATGAAAACCAATGACTTTGGCTTTCATCAAGGACCGGTGTTTGCCGACCTCGTGCTGGTGGACGAGATAAACCGCGCTCCCGCCAAGACGCAGGCAGCCTTGTTCGAGGTTATGGAAGAACGGCAGGTCAGCATTGACGGTACCACGCATCAGATGGGAGAACTCTATACGATTCTGGCAACCCAGAATCCGGTGGAGCAGGAGGGGACTTATAAGTTGCCTGAAGCGCAACTGGACCGCTTCCTGATGAAAATAACCATGGGATATCCCTCATTGGAGGAGGAGGTGGACATCCTGGAGCGCCACCACGCCAATGCTTCGTTGGTGAAGTTGGAGAGCCTGACGCCCGTGCTCACAAAAGAAGAACTGCTTTCGTTGCGCAGGCTGATGGAACACGTGTTTGTAGACCGCACGCTGCTTCAGTACATCGCGTTGATTGTACAGCAGACGCGTACCAGCAAGGCTGTATATTTAGGAGCTTCTCCGCGTGCGTCCGTGGCAATGATGCAGGCCTCCAAGGCATATGCACTGTTGCAGGGACGTGACTTTGTGACACCGGAGGATATTAAGTTCGTTGCTCCGTATGTGCTTCAGCATCGCTTGATATTGACAGCGGAAGCCGAGATGGAAGGCTATTCGCCGGTAAAGGTGACGCAACGTCTGATTGATAAGGTGGAAGTGCCGAAGTGAGACTGGGCCGCCGATTCTATATTGCTCTTGTTCTGATAGTCCTGCTGACGGGTATCGGGTACGTCTTTGCTCCATTCTTTGCAATCGGGCAGTGGGCGCTTTTTGTTTTGGCGGTGTCGGCGTTGGTGGATGGGGTGATGCTCTATCGTATTCGCGGCATCCGGGCATTCCGCCAGTGTGCTACCCGCTTCTCCAACGGAGATGAAAACACCGTGAACATACGTGTGGAGAGCAGTTATCCGCATCCGGTGGCTGTGGAAGTGGTGGATGAGATTCCTTTTGCATTCCAGTTGCGGAATATTGATTTCCGGATGAGGCTTCAGGCGAATGAGGGCAGGACGATTACGTATCATCTGCGTCCTACGCGGCGGGGGATTTACTCTTTCGGACGGATTCGGGTGTTTGTGGCAGGCAGAATGGGATTGCTTTTCCGCAGATATACTTGCGATGCTCCGCTGGATGTCAAGGTATATCCGTCCTATCTGATGCTCCATCGGTATGAGTTGCTTGCTATCAGCGACAACTTGACGGAATTGGGCATCAAACGTATCCGCAGGGTGGGGCATCATACGGAGTTCGAACAGATAAAGGAGTATGTGAAAGGCGACGATTACCGCACGATAAACTGGAAAGCAAGCGCCCGGAGGCACGAACTTATGGTAAATGTCTATCAAGACGAGCGTTCCCAGCAAATCTATAACGTGATAGACAAGGGGCGGATTATGCAGCAGGCATTTCGCGGGATGACCTTGCTGGACTATGCTATTAATGCCTCCCTGGTTCTTTCGTACGTTGTCATGCGGAAGGAGGATAAAGCCGGACTGGTAACGTTTAATGAGCACTTTGATACATTTATCCCCGCCTCCCGACAGCCCGGACAAATGCAGGCGTTATTGGAGAACCTTTACAGCCAGCAGACTACTTTTGGGGAGACCGACTTTTCCTCATTGTGCGTACATTTGAACAAGCGCGTCAACAAACGCAGTCTTTTGGTGCTGTATACCAATTTTTCCGGCATCGGCAGCTTGAATCGCCAGTTGGCTTATTTGCAGCAGTTGAACCGCCAGCACCGGTTGCTGGTCATCTTCTTCGAAGATGCCGCTCTGAAAGAGTACGTCGCCACTCCTGCGAGGGATACGGAAGGGTATTACCGCCATGTCATTGCCGAGAAATTTGTATTCGAGAAACGGCTGATAGTCTCCACCTTGAAGCAGCACGGCATCAGTTCTGTACTGACTACACCGGAAAATCTTTCTGTGGACGTGATAAACAAGTATCTGGAGATGAAGTCACGTAGCCAGATATAAAAACAGTAACTAAGGTTATATAATCCGTAATAAGGGTAGTGAAGATGTCTGGATTTTCCTCTAATTTTGTAATTGGTATATTGTGAAGGTGTGGAAAACATATCCTTAAGATTTTATATATCTGAAGTTACAATAATGAGAATGACTTTATAGGTGATGAAAGACAATACATTGGACATAAAGACCGTATGTGAATGTAACCGGTGCCTGGGATGTAAAACGTTGCATCCTCAGGTAAGCATTATTAATCTGGAAAATCCTAGTGTGTATCAGGATGCTGTGAAGTTTGAATTCTATGCCATCCTACTGATTGAGGACTGTGAAGGGGATTGTGACTGCTGCGGACGGAAATATTATGATTATTCCAATGCTACGATGGTATTTCTTACTCCCGGCGAGATATTCCGGATGAACAAGAACAATACGCTTCCGGACAAAGGTTGGCTGCTGGCATTTCATCCCGATTTATTGCTTTGTACTACGTTAAAGAATCATATCGACAACTATACTTTCTTTTTCTACCGCAAGGAGGAGGCGTTGCATCTGTCACAGCGCGAAACGGCCAAAGTGACGTGTTGCCTTGAGAATATTGATGATGAACTTCATCATTCCATTGATATGCATAGCAATACCATCTTGTCCCGTCACATCGAATTGCTGCTGGTCGGCTGGGCTATCCGAGTGTGCAATATTTCAGTCTGGTGTTTAAGAAAGCAACGGGAGTTGCACCGAATGAATATAGATATTCACAAAATTGAGATGATGCAGATAGAATGAATTTATTAGACCAAAATATTTTATAATGGAGACCAAAGCTATATTTTTAGATGTAGACGGAACATTGGTGAGTTTCGACACTCACCGCGTTCCGCAGTCGGCTATCGAAGCGTTGCAGCAAGTTCATGAATCCGGTATAAAAATCATAATAGCAACTGGGAGGGCGTTTACCGATCTTCACGAACTTGAAGAGATTCCATACGATGCAGTGATAGCTTTGAATGGGGCCGATTGTGTACTGAGAGATGGCACTCCTATATCTCGTAAACAGATTCCCGAAAAGGATTTTCAGAGGGTACTAGTATTGGCTCAACATTATGGGTTTGCTCTGGCTATCGAAACGAATAAAGGTATTTTTGTCAACGAACTCAATCCGACCGTCATCGAATTGGCTAGGCTGGTCAATCACCCTACACCGCCGGTGGCAGACATTGAAAAGGAATTTATGGGAGGCGAATGTTGTCAGTTATGCATATATTGTGATGAAGAAATGGAAAAAGAAGTTATGGCACAACTTCCCGGACTTTCTGTTTCCAGATGGAACCCTTTCTTTGCGGATGTCAATGTGACGGGAGTAAACAAGGCTATGGGTATCAATGAGTTTGCTTCCTATTATGGATTTGATGTTTCAGGAACCATCGCTTTTGGTGATGGCGGGAATGATATTTCCATGATTCGTGCAGCCGGGATGGGAATAGCTATGGGAGGAGCTTCCGAGGCTGTGAAAAGCGTTGCCGATTATATAACGGAGACGGTGGATGAGCATGGTATCCGGAACGCTCTGGTTCATTTTGGTATTGTGGAATAAAAATCGGCTGTCAAAACTTATGAAAACTATAGTCAGTGAATATTATGCTTTTAGAAAAACTGCTTAAAGAATTTAATTTTAGCATCAATACTTTTAATTTGGAGGAATCTAAGTTATTTGACCGATATTTTGAGCGGATATTGATTGGTAAAGATACATTTTTGATTAAGGAAGGAGAAATAGAAAGATATAGTTATTTCGTTTATGATGGGATGTTACGTTGTTGGCTTTTGAATCATAAAGGGGAAGAGCAGATTTTTTGGTTTTGTAAAGAAGGTACGTTTTCAATGTCGAACATATCTTTTACCTTACAAACAAAATCTGCATTTAATGTGCAGACAATTGTAGATAGCGTTATTTACCGAATAGACAAGAAGCGAGTAGATGAACTGTATACTGCTATTCCTAAGGT
>PPYF01220887.1_pt1 | contig 14204 bp, 13 predicted proteins | sample 1559871 | NCBI WGS metagenome assembly PPYF01 (sample SAMN08240021, study PRJNA423297) | Human gut metagenome, whole genome shotgun sequencing project. | reverse complement strand
ATAGTCTATAAAATATTTAATTTTTCTCTCTGGTGTGCTATCTGACGCCAATTTTGACCCCAAATTTCTGAAAAATGACAATTTTTGATGAACAGCTACAAATTTTCAAAATCCGTGAATCCCTTGTAAATAGGGCGTTACGGGACTATATGAAACTAGACAAAACCAACGTCACAATAACAAGAGGTGAGTGCTAATTATTTTGTGAAGATTTTGTGAACGAACTTGCAAAGGCGTCTATTTTTGCTATTTTATAGGGCGACAGCCCGGCAACGAGGAAATTCTTTCCCGAGCTGTGCATGGCGTATCTCTCAGCTTCCCAGGGATTTTTCACTTGCTTTCGCACTCGATTTTCTTGATTTGACCACATTTTTACGACAAATCTTCGGAAAAATATATTCGTCTGATTTTCTTACTACACTTCTCCAGCAATATCATATTTTCTGACAAAATTTTGTACTTTGTTCCACTCTTTTCTAACTGTGCTTTATACTTTTCACACTCCTGTACAATCGCTTTTTTTGCATACTCTGTCGTTTCTCCATCATGATTTGAAAAAACAATGTCTAAGTGATACAAGCTGCTTTAATTCTTTTCATTGTAACTACATCTCTTTCAATTTAAAGATACGTCACATAGAAAAAGGGATCCTTCACTCAGTAAATTTGAATGAAATGATCCCTAATTTTCATGTAAATCGTACTTGGTTTTACAATACTAATTATACTTTATTTTTTGAAAAATGTAAGCAAATTTTTATTTTGCACACTCAATAATTATCGCTTCACATCTGTCATATCCAAGCTGTGAGCTGTTCAGACACAGCGTATAATTGCTCGTTTTTCCCCATTTCTGATCCGTATAAAAATTATAATTCGTCATACGCCTTTTATCTGTATCTGCCATCATTTTGACAGCTTCCTTTTCTTCTACATTATATAACCCCATAATTCGCTTTGTTTTTTCCGGCATATCCCCATAGATAAATACATTCAGCACATCGTCCCTATCCTTCAGAATATAGTCTGCATTTCTTCCGATAATCACACAAGATTCCTTATCAGCCAGTTCTAAGATAACCTTTCTCTGTGCCTCATACACCATGTCTTCTACTGATTTTCCTGTAATATCACGTCCGGCAAATGCATATGCAAATAATCCTTTTTTCGGAGATAATTCTGCATTTTTCTGAACATACTCCGGTGACAAACCGGACTTCTCTGCAATGTCATTAATAATATTTTTATCATAATAAGCAATCCCAAGTTTCTTCGCTACTTTTTCTCCGATGAAACGTCCACCGCTTCCAAATTCTCTGCTGATTGTAATGATTCTTTTTTCCATCTCTGATTCCTCCTTAGTTCAAAACATCTACTTTATTTTTTCTGATTCTCTTTAAAAATACATAGCCTACAAGGCATGAAATTATTTCAGTAATCGGAAATGCCCACCAGATCAGTGAAACTCCCATCTGTCCATTTCTGACAAACATGGAAAAAATTCCGGTCAGCGGCAGTATAATAATGAGCTGTCTCAAAAGCGAAATAACAAGGGACTCTATACCACCATTCAGTGCCTGATAAATACCCTGATAAGCAATATTGATGCCTGCAAACAAAAAGCTGACTGAGATTATTCTCATTGCTTCAATAAAATATTCTCTTGACTGTCCCGCATTAAACAGCGTTGCAAATGCTCCGGGGAAAATCTCTGTGATTGTAATTCCCAGAATCATTAACACAATTGTATAGATCAGACCATATTTGATTCCATCCTGAATTCTCTTTTTACTTCTCATTCCATAAGCAAATGCAATGATCGGGGTGATCGCATCTCGCAGACCAAAAGCGAGAAACAGTACAAACTGCTGAACTTTATAAAATAATCCATAGGCTGTCTGTGCTGCTGGATTGAACTTCAGGATCAGATTCATCACATAAACCATAATGGACATCAATGCCTGTGCAATGATTGCCGGAAGTCCGATTTTATAGATTTCTTTGATAATTCCGCCATCCGGCTTCATGTATTTTGCCCCATGCTCGAATTCCTTATTGAATTTGATATGAAAGATAAGCAATAATACTGCGGATGCTACCTGACCAATTACAGTTGCATAAGCTGCACCTTTCACTCCCATTTCCGGGCAAGGACCAATACCATAAATCATGATCGGATCAAGGATAATATTTACAACGGCTCCAACCACCTGACCAATTGTGGAATAAAGAGAACGACCTGTTGCCTGTAAAATAAAGAAAAGAAAATAATACCAAAAGAGATTACGCAGCATATCCTCAGATAGCTGACTCCCATCTCCAATACTTCTGTATCTACTGTCTGTGATGAAATATATGCTTTCACCCCAAAGATACCAAACAGTAAGCAGACCACATAAATGATCACTCCAAGAAACAGACTGTTTCCTGCTACCTTTGCTGCTTTTTTACTATTCCCTTGACCAAGTGTCCTTGCCAGAAGTGCATTGGTTCCGACACCCGTTCCGATTCCTACTGCGACCATAAGCATCTGAACCGGGAATACCAAAGTCAATGCATTTAATGCTGCCTCACTGCCTACTCTCATATTTCCTACAAATGCACTGTCTACAATGTTATAGACTGCCTGCAATGCCATAGATAGGATCATCGGGATTCCCATCTGGACCATCAGCTTATTTACCGGCATCTCCTTCATCTTGTTGCTTTCCGCCATTTTTTAAACTCCTTTCTTTTTGGCACAAAAAAAGTGCGCACCTTGTCATATAAGCTGGACTTACGCTGACACGCTACACACTTTTTCATGGCGATATTGATTTTTGCAAAATGAAAACGAGTAGCTGGTAAACTGGATTTACGCTTACTTGCTACTCGTTTCTTGTAATTATATTTCCTCTTTTTCAAAAAGTCAAACAAAATTTTCCTTACATTCTCTCTTCTTTTTACGCATAACAAAAGCGGGTGATGGGAATCGAACCCACGTATCCAGCTTGGAAGGCTGGTGTTCTACCATTGAACTACACCCGCGTCTTAAAGACAAATAATATGATATCACATCTCAGAAAAAATGCAAGCCTTTTTTTATTTTTTAATCACTTTAATTACTTTTTGTCCACTTTATTTTCTGACCTCTATTTTATCTATTTCGGTTCTTTTCCTTCCATTTCCACATATATTTTATCAATCACCTGTTTTCTATCCGATCGGAGTTCCTTTTATGTTTTCCAGATTAAAATCAAAAAATATTATACGGATCTGTTTTCTTTTCCTTGCGGCTTTCTTTGTGGGAACCGGCGCTGCATTTCTGCATGATCATTTCTTTCCAGCCGCTGTTCCCACCTCTTCTGAAGGCAACTGGGGGCTCAGCTTCCAAACGGATGGGGATCCCCCTGTCGGCAATGCCACATTTGACGAGTTGAAAAAATTTGATGCCTTTTACGCACAGGACACCGGCGAAAAGGTAATCTACCTTACTTTCGATGCCGGTTATGAAAATGGAAATACACCGGCTATTCTGGAAGCTCTTACGAAACATCAGGCTCCGGCAACGTTCTTCGTCGTCGGCACACTTCTGGAAAGCAATCCAGAACTTATCAAACAGATCCTCGCTGCCGGTAACACCATCGGCAACCACACCTGGCATCACAAAGACATGTCACAGATTTCTACAATGGAATCCTTTTCTGAAGAAATCCAGACAGTTGAAAAACTGTATCAGCAGATCACCGGACAGGAAATTTCCAGATTTTATCGTCCACCACAAGGCAAATACAGCGAAGCCAACCTGAAAATGGCACAGGATCTTGGCTATCATACCTTCTTCTGGAGTCTCGCCTACGTCGACTGGTATCAGGATAGCCAGCCATCCCACGAAGAGGCTTTTGAAAAGCTGCTTGGGAGGATCCATCCCGGTGCCATCGTTTTACTCCACAGTACGTCCTCTACAAACGCTGAAATCTTAGATGAACTTCTCACCAAATGGGAAGAAATGGGTTATCATTTTGCTTCTCTTGATGACCTTATAAAAGCTAGTGCATCTTAGGAATTTTTCTCTGTCACTTTATCGGAGGATTCTCTAATCGATCAGTCCATATTTCTTCATCGCATAAGCAATTCCATCTTCTTCAACGGTCTTTGTAACAAATTCTGTATAAGGTTCCAGCACCTGGTCATGCGCGCCCATCGCAATCGCATGCCCGGCATGCCGGAACATTGCCAGATCATTGCTGCTATCTCCAAATACATATGACTGATCTCTCGTCATTCCAAAATGCTCCAGTACCCAGTCAATCGCAGTTCCTTTTGTATAGCCCTTCAGGATACATTCAAACGTATTACTTCCACGGTCGATTACTTCCATATCATCTTTGATAAATTCAAAAAATGCTTTTACATCACTTTTTTCATCCGTATAAATAAAGATTTTATCATATGGACATCTTCTCTGCTCCATATAACGCTCGATTCCAAGTCCACGGTTATTCATGTGTTTTTTTGTATTTTCCAATCTGTCAAATCTTGAAACTCTTGAAGTGAAATACACATCTTCTGCTCCCTCAAAAATCCCATCAATCTGACATTTTGTCATATAATCAGCGATCTCATCGCCCCTCTCCGGATCCAGATGCTTTTCAAAAATAATTTCTTCATCAAATGTAAAATAAATCCCACATCCACACAAATATCCATCAAATGGAAGTTTTTTCAGTTCCACCGGAACACTGCAGTATGTTCTTCCTGTATTGATAAATAAAAAATGTCCTGCGTCGTGTGCCCTTTTAAGTGCATCTACCGTACTTGCGGGAATCTCTTTTGTAATCTCACTGAGTACGGTCCCATCAATATCAAAAAATAATGCTGCTCTATTCATTCTACCTTTTCCTCCCGGTTATACTCCAATTACACGATACTCATTATACTCATATCTCACCATTATGCGCAACCCTTTTTTATTTTCTGCAAAATATCTGTGATAAATACCATTTTGACTTCTCCATATAAAAGTAATATAATAGATGTTGTACAATTTGAAAAAGGGGTAATAATAATGAATAAAAGAATCGATAAGAAAAAACAGAAAAGAACACTTGAATCAGCAGTAACTGCTACAGCTACATCATCAGCACCGGCTACGGCAACTCCTGTTGTAGAGATAAAAGAAGTTGTAAAAGAAGTCAAAGTACCAGTAGAAGTTCCTGCCAAAAATCCTGCATTCTATGTTCAGTACCAGAGTGCCGAATATACTGTAGACGCTATCACAGAACGTGTGATCGCTGACTGCAATGCAAAGGGACACGCTGTAGAAAATCCGGAAGCTCTCTCCATTTATCTGAAACCAGAAGACAAAAAAGCATATTACACCCTTGGAGGGTTCAATGGATATATTGAATTATAAAGGAGTATTTTATGGCGCTTAACTTTCAACAGCTTGGAATGCTTGCAAAACTGAAATCCGCATTTTCCACTTTTCAACAGGAGCATCCTAAATTTATGCCTTTTATTCATGCAGTAAAAGGAGATGCATGCCGCAAAGACAGCATCATCGAAATCTCCGTCAAATCTCCGGAAGGACGGAATTATACCACTAATTTCCGTGTTACCGAAAAGGATTTGGAACTTATCCAGATGCTGAAAGATATGCAAGAATACCAATAAAGTATACAAAAGCAGGTAAGAAAGGATAGAATTTCTTACCTGCTCTTTTTCTATCTTACTTTAGCATTTCTTTGCTAATACAAAGGAATGGCCTTCCATTTTTATTGCCTGAAGGCTGACTTTTTTACCGGTATATAAATCCATATACTCTCCCTCTTCTTCGATCCAGGCTGTCCGGTCCTCTTCTGCGAAATTAAAAAGTGCTGTCATCTGCTCGCCCTCCAGCTCCCGCACAACTCCAAGGATTCCATTTTCCCAGGTATCAAGCGTCCAGACATTTGCCGATGCGTCAAATACTTTTTCCTTACTTCGGATGGATCTAAGCTTTCCAATTCCATCAAACAGTTCTTTTTGTACCGTTCCTTTTCTCTTTCGTCCGTCTGCCAGCTTCCAGTCAAATTTTCCTCTGTGGATATACCTGGAATCAACCCGTTTTTCCGGATCATTTTTATAAGTATAATCATTTACCTGACCAATCTCATCTCCACTGTAAAGCATTGGAATTCCGGATTGCACCATCATATATGCATGCAGCATCAGATCAAATCTGACTGCTCTTTTTTTCTTTTCTTCATTTTGTTCAAATCCGGCACTTTCAATTCCACACATGGAAGCTGTCGTTGCACAGAATCTGGCATCTCCTGTTATCGGATCTTCATTATAAAGTTCCCCGCGGCTCACACTTTCTGCGATTTTTCCTGTGAAAAAGTCATTCAGATATCTTTTGTGTGAGACTTCCTGCATTCCCCAACCGGCAAGTGTCTGGAAATCCAATCCCCATCCAATATCATCATGACATCTGAGGTAATTTAAGAAAGTATACTCTTTCGGAAGGTTGTTCATAATATCAAGCTGCATCCGTAAAAGTCTGGTATCTCTCGTCGCAACCGTATTCCATGTAGTAGCCATCATGGTTACATTATAAAGCATATGACATTCCGGCTTTTCTATGGTACCAAAATAAGGAACTACTTTTTCCGGTTCCATCACGACTTCCCCTAATAATACAACCGACGGACACACAATCTCCCCGATCATACGCATCATCCTGACTATCGTGTGTACCTGTGGAAGATTTCTGCAGCTTGTCCCCATTTCCTTCCAGATATAAGGAACTGCATCGATCCGCAGAATGTCAATCCCCTGATTGACCAGGAAAAGGAAATTATACATCATTTCGTTAAACACCCTCGGATTCTTATAATTCAGATCCCACTGGTAAGGATAAAAGGTAGTCAACACGTAGTGTCCGATTTCAGGAAGCCAGGTGAAATTCCCCGGTGCAGTTTCCGGAAATACCTGTGGCACTGTTTTCTCATATTCTCTGACATAGTTTTCATTGTCACAGAAAAAATACCGGCTCATATATTCGCCTTCACCCATTCTTGCCTTCTGTGCCCATTCATGATCTTCGGAAGTATGGTTCATTACAAAATCCATACACAGATTCATGTCTTTTTCATGGCAGGCTTCAGCCAGATCTGCAAGGTCTTCTATGGTTCCAAGTTCCGGCTTTACTTTTCTGAAATCCGCAACCGCATAGCCTCCATCGGATCTTCCCTTTGGCGAATCGAGAAACGGCATCAGATGAACACAGTTTACACCACATTCTTCCAGATACTTAAGCTTTCCTTTGACTCCTCTTAAATTTCCGGCGAAATTATCAATATACAGCATCATTCCCAGCATGTTTTTTTTACGATACCACGCCTGATCCTTTTCCTTCTCCAGATCTCTCTTCCGAAGTTTCGCATTTCTTGCATGATAGTAATTCTGCATCTGTTCACAGAGCTCTGCAAACATTGCTTCATTATCATATAATTCCATATAGAGCCAGCGAAGCTCATCCATATGCTTCGCCAGTCTCTTTTCAAAAATATCATTTGTTTTTCTCATTTTTACTCGACCATTTCCAGATAAATCTGATATGCTTTGTACTCACCAAATTCAAGCGGCATCGGAATTCCAACTTCCATCAGCGCCTCTGCCGGATAAATTTTTCCGGTATTTGAATCTTTATAGAATTGTCCAGCACACAGACCTTTCATTTTTACATAATTTACTGTCATGTTTCCATGGATTTCAAGCATAACTACATTTACAAGTACTTCTTTCCCATCTTCTGATACAAATTCCCATGCGCCGATTTCTTCTGCGAATGGATTACTCAGTCGATAGTAAAGTCCATTTTGTACAAGCTGTGCGTATTTTTTGTATTCTACTATCTGTTTCCTGATCTCTCTGCGCTCTTCATCTGTCATTTTCGCCGGATCCAGTTCATAGCCGAAGGTTCCTGCCATGGCACAGACACCTCTTGTATGGAGTGATGTCTTTCTTCCTGTCTGATGATTCGGAACTGCAGATACGTGAGATCCAACTGCAGATACCGGATACCCAAAGGATGTTCCGTATTGGATTCTTACACGATCCACTGCATCGGTATTGTCACTGCACCAGATCTGTGGTGTATAATACAGCATTCCCGCGTCAAAACGACCTCCACCACCACTGCAGCCTTCGATCAGAAGGTCTGGATAGCGGCTTATAATACGCTCCAGGAAATCATAAAGTCCAAGCATGTAGTCATACTGCACACTGCCCTGTTCTTCTGCCGTCATAGAATATACTTCTGCCATACTTCGGTTCATATCCCATTTTACATATTCGATATTTCCCTGATCGAGCACCTGACACATCTGCTCATAAACAGCATCCACAACTTCTTTTCTCGAAAAATCAAGGAGCAGCTGGTTTCTTCCTTTTACCGGTTTTCTTCCCGGGATCTGAATTGCCCAGTCCGGATGTTCACGGTAAAGATCACTGTCTTCATTTACCATCTCCGGCTCAAACCAGAGCCCGAATTTAACACCTAACGCATTGATCCTGCTGATCAGGTCACCAAGACTTCCCTGCAGCTTTTCTTCATTAACCTTCCAGTCGCCAAGTCCACTGTTGTCATCATTTCGACTTCCAAACCATCCATCGTCCAGTACAACCATATCGATTCCCAGATCCTTTGCCTGCTCGGCAAGATGATAGATATCTTCTCCCGTAAAATCAAAATAGCATGCTTCCCAACTGTTGATCAGTACCGGTCTTACTTTTTCTTTATATTTTCCGCGACACAGATTTTTACGGATACATCTCTGCAGATTCTGGGAAAGCTTTTCAAGTCCCTGATTGCTGCAAGTTAAAATAACTTCTGGGATCACAAATTCCTCTCCTTTTTTCAGTGGATAAGAAAACTGTTCTTCCTGCAGTCCCATCTGCATTCTTGTCTGCCCGAACTGATCCTTTTCTACTTCTGCTTTAAATCCTCCGCTGTATACAAAAGACATTCCATAACAGGTACCGGCATCTTCTGTCGTTTCTTTTTCTGCCAGTATCAGCATCGGATTGTACTGATGGCTGGATGTTCCTCTGCGGCTTCCAATTACAAAAGCTCCATGTCCTACCGATGTTCTTTGCATATTTCTTTCCATCGCATGGCGGCCGTAAAATGAAATCACATCAAACTCACCGTGAAGGAAATCAATACAGGCTGCCTGTGCTTTTGTCAGTCTGATTTTATCTTCTTCTGTATTGATCACTTTTGCACTTCTTGTGATCACATCATACTCCGGAAGAACTCCATAAAGTAATTCTACCTGTAATCCTGTCACCTGATCTTTCATATAAATGATCAGAGTCTGGGCTTCCTCTTCGGCAGCATAAACTGCCGGAAGTCCCTTCAAATTGTATTTTCCATCACAAATCTCATATCCCTGATATCTTAAATCGCATCCCAAAGAACCATCTGCATTTACAAGATCAAGCACCGGACTCCTGAAATCTCCTGTCAGTCGACACGGAAATTCCTGCGGCAGCACATCAAGGGAATATGTTCTGTCATTTCCTGTATCATGCGGATTTCCTGAGAAGCCACGGTCTGCATAGGTCAGAAGATAGTCCATAACTCCATCTGTCTTTCTTCCATAATATAAATGCAGTAAAAATCCATATGCATCAATTTGCATCTGATACGTTGTATTTTGGGTATGTAATGTAAATGTTTTTGCTTTCTCGTTGTATATGATTCCCATATTCTTCTCCTTAAGCTTCTGTCAAATTTATTTTACTGCGCCATTTACAACACCGTTCAGAATCTGTTTCTGACAGATCAGATAGAAAATCAAAATCGGAAGCAGTGCCAGTAAATAGGATGCAAATGCAAGATTATAATTGGTTCCAAATTGTGTCTGGAATGTCATCTGTGCAAGTGGCAGTGTGTTCACATCACTACCTGCCAGAATTACAAGTGGTGTCATAACATCATTCCATGTACCAAGTGCTGTAAGTACCGCTACTGTTGCATGCATCGGTTTCATGATTGGGAAAATAACGCTCCAGTAAGTTTTCCAGGTTGTTGCCCCGTCTACATGTGCAGCCTCTTCCAGTGCCATCGGAATATTTTTCAGATAACCGGAGTATAAGAGCACATTCATCGGCATATAAAATACAAGATAACACAAAATAACACCGAAAATATTGTCAATTCCCATCTGTGCTGTCTGCTTCACAAGTGGCATCATCAAAATTGCAAATGGAACAAACATACCACTTACAATGTAAAGATAGGCGCCTTTGTAAAATTTACTGGTACTTTTACTTCTTCCGATCACATAACCGATCATAGAATGAATCAGAATGGAAAGAACCACCGTTACAATCGTTATCAGCACACTGTTGCCCAGTGAATGCCAGAAATCTGTTACACGCATTGCTTCTGCAAAGTTAGAAAAGCTCCAGCTTTTTGGCAGTGATAAGATTCCGGAAATACTGTTTGTCATTTCCGACGGTTTCTTAAATGCAATCACAACTGTAAGATAAAGAGGAAAAATAACGGTTACAAGACCCAGAATCAATAAAATTGTGATTGGCCAGTTTACTCTTTCTTTCACCTTTACTTTCATTATAACTGTTCCTCCTTATTTCCCAAAAAGTTCATCTGTAATACAGAGATCACAACGATCACTACAAAGAACACAACTGCATTGGCACTCTGGAACCCAAACTGTCCTCCGGCCATACCATTGTTATAAATCAAAAATGAAATTGATTCTGTACTCTGCGCCGGACCTCCTTTGGTAAGAGCCATGATCTGATCAAATACCATCAGAAAATTCTTCATGCAAAGTACCATATTGATGGTAAAGAATGGAAGGATCAGTGGAAATGTCAGATTCTTGAATTTTTTCCATCCGGTCGCTCCATCAAGAGAACCTGCTTCGTATACATCCTCCGGTACCGTCTGAAGTCCGGAAATATAAATAATCGTATTCATTGCAACAGACTGCCATGCACATACAATTACGATCGCAACCCATGCCCATTTTGAGCTTGCCAGGATACTGTCACCTTTTCCGCCCATCATTTTTACAACTGCCGGAAGAATATAAGTGAAAAAGTAATTGAAAATATAGCCCACTACAAGTGCTCCTAAAATATTTGGAACGAAATACATTCCTCTGAGTGCACTTTTAAATTTAATTTTACTGTTTAATCCAAGAGCTAAAACAAGACTTAACACATTTACAACTATTGTTGCAACAATTGCAAGCTTGAATGTAAACAGGTAGGATTTCCCGACTCTTGCATCAGTAAATAAGTCTGTATAATTCCGAATACCTACCCAGTCAAACTCGCCATATCCTCGAAAATTTGTAAAACTATAAATAACACCTTTAATAAGTGGCAGCGTATTAAAGCAGAAAAACAACGCAAGTATCGGTATCGTAATCAGTAAAAATGTCCGCTCTCTGCCATTCATCCTTTTCAATTTATTCATGATCTGTATCCCTCCTACTTGCCTGCTTCATAATCTTCCATCATACGAATGATATCCCTGTTATATCTGATCCAGTCTTTGTCAAATTTTTTCAGGAATGCGTCAACATCCTGGTTTATGAGAAATGTCTGGATTTGTGCATCGACTGCCATTTCTGAAGGATAATAGTGATCCTGGTAATCCGCCATACGGTTATCCTGAATATATGGTTTCATATCTTCCAGTTCCGGAGCCAGTGCAAAATCTTCGTCTTTACAAGGCACCGCATTCTGTGCATCTAAGTATGACTGGATATTATCATGATCCATCAGGAAATCAAGTACTTCATATGCCGCTTCTTTATTTTCACATGCATCCATCACGCAGAACTGAAGGTCTACTCCTGAATTTAATACATTGTCCTCTTCAGAATCATTAGCCGGCATAACAAAGGATCCGATATTCATATCCGGATTTACAGATTTGATCTGCGGAATTGCATAGCTTCCGATTGTATACATCGCTGATTCACCATTTGCAAATGCAGTACATGCATCGTTGTATCCGTATCCAAACGGTCCATCTTCACCATAATTTAACAATTCAAGCATTTTTTCTGCCACTTGCGGATATTCTTTGGAGAAGGTTGTTTCTCCCTTATTCACCTGCTGACAAACATCGGATGGTGCAAGTCCGACTGCAAGTGCATTCCAAGGTGCAAGGCAGGTCCAGGTATCTTTATATCCAAAATAAAGTGGCTGGATTCCTTCATTCTGAATCTCCTCGCAAAGAGAAATAAATTCATCCCAGGTCTGCGGAATCTCCCATCCATGTTCCGCAAACATATCTTTGTTATAGAGCACTCCTGCCGCATTTGCCACATACGGAAGCCCATATGTTCCTTCTGTCGGAACAAACTCCAATCCTTCAATAATATCCAGATAAGCAGGTTTTACTTCACCAAGTCCTTCATAATCTGAAAGGTCAGCCAGTATTCCTGAATCAACAAAATACGAATAATTGATATCTCCTCCGATTCCGATAATATCCGGATAATCTTCTCTGATAAAACGTGTTTTCAAAATTGTTGTCGCATCATTTGGGGAAGATATTTTTAAATGGATATCATCATGTGTCTCATTAAATTCTTTTTCGAGCTGTTCAAATATATCTACCGCCTCCGGTTTATACTGAACAAGTTCAATTTCCACTTTTCCGCTTTTTGGATTTTGCTGACATCCCTGTAATACTGCTGATGCCATCAGAATACAGGACATTCCCAAAACAATTGCTGCTCTTTTCCTTCTCATTTTTTCTCCTTCCTCACAGGTATATTCGTTTTTAGTTACCGCTCGATATATCAAGTACTTTCTTTATAGTTGTATTATAACATACCATTATGCGACTATAAATATCATTGTATTTGAATTTTTATCCCAAAATGCTATTATTTTCTTCTTTTTTGCTAAATGTATAGCATTTTGGTATATTTTAGTTGCAATCTATTTATTAAATCAGTAGAATAAATATATATATCAATTGACTTAACATCTGCTAAACATCATTTTTTCACGGCAGAGCACCTATGAGAAAGGAATTATTATGAAAGAACTTATGTTTTCAGTATTTCCAAGCGAGAATTTTGTCGATCTTGGATTGTATCAGTTTGGTTACGAACAATGTGAACCGGCGCATAGTTTTGGTCCTGCCGTCCGTAATCATTTTCTTTTTCACTACATTATCTCCGGCACCGGAATTTTAATGGCAAATGATTCTCACGGTGTAACACAAACCTATCACGTAAAAAGTGGCCAGGGCTTTATGATTTTCCCCGGTCAGATCAATACTTATATCTCTGATGAAAAACTCCCATGGGAATATACATGGATTGAATTTGACGGACTACGTGCAAAGGAAACCATTGAACTTTCCGGACTTAGTTTGGATAATCCGATTTATAAAGCTACCTCTAAGGATCTGCGTGAAATACTGAAAGAAGAACTTCTCTATATTGCAAGTCACGGAGACGCTACACCATTTCACCTGATCGGGCATCTCTATCTTGCAATTGATGCTCTTATTCGTTCTACTTCCATCATGCAGACATCAAAAATCAGCCGTCTTCAGGATTTTTATATCCATGAAGCCCTATCTTATATAGAGCAGAATTTCCAAAACGATATTTCTGTCGAAAACATCGCTGCTGTATGCGGATTAAACCGCAGTTATTTCGGAAAAATATTCAAAGACGGAATTGGAAAATCTCCTCAGGAATTTTTGTTGAATTATAGAATGATTAAAGCTGCTGAATTATTAAAACTGACAAAGCTTTCCATTAAAGATGTAGGTAATGCAGTCGGTTATCCCAACCAATTACATTTTTCCAGAGCATTTAAAAATATTTATGGAATATCGCCAAGAGACTGGCGTAATCAGAACAGACTTAAACAATAATAGAAAAAGAATGCTGCAGTTCAGACTGTGCATTCTATTTTTATTATTTAATATGTAATAATAAAGAATGTGCCTAGGCTCGTAGTGCCTTTTATTTAACAGGAAGTTCCTACGGATTTTGCTATGCAATAAAAAAACTGCAAACCCTAACGGTCTACAGCTCCCTTACTTTCTACATGTACCTTCAAAACCACATACAAACTTAAATCTTTACTCCATCCATTCTTCCTTACCCTGTCCTACCTTCTTGGTTATGCCCTCGACCGATTAGTAACAGTCAGCTCCATGCA
>PPYF01525916.1_pt1 | contig 14209 bp, 12 predicted proteins | sample 1559871 | NCBI WGS metagenome assembly PPYF01 (sample SAMN08240021, study PRJNA423297) | Human gut metagenome, whole genome shotgun sequencing project. | reverse complement strand
CTATATTCCTTGTCTCCTACTTTAACCCTTCTGTACTGATGAACAGGTGTTGCAACAATGTAACCGGGCGTTATTTGCCCGTAATAGTTTGAGTAGACAGCCTGATCCGCTACTGCTCTAAAAAGAATAAACTTCGACTCAGCATCGGATATAGTCAAAGTGGTCTTACACTGGTTTGGCTCAACACCTTTTTCAACTATTTCGCCGGGGTGTAGGCAAAATAATTCGTCTACATATTCGTATAGCAACCTATCGTGCTCCTGCTCGATATGAAGTCGAAGGTTCATGCCGTGTGCAATTTCTGGTGCCAACTCGAAGGAATAGGTCATTCCATGTTCACCTAAACGCTTGGGTGTAGTTCTGAGCGTTTCTATGTCGAACTTGCAGACTATATTTCCTATGCGATCAGGCAACTCATCCAGTCTATAATTCAATTTACACTTGTGGAGAATTTTCTGAATTTTCTTTACATCTTTATCCCGTAGTAGCTCTTTGAGACGTTCTCCACGGGCGTATATCTCAAAGATATAGTAACTTCCCAGAAAATTCGAACCGTATAGCGACTTCTCAAGCGGAATCACATTGTTGTAGTAACTCCCAGTCGGGTCATTCTCTGCGATGAACTTTACGGGCGTTGGAAACGCTTCGTCAATTTTGTCGCCTTCTGTTATTTTTGAATCTGTATAGCTCCAAACACCAGTAGATAGGGCAGAACGAACACAATCCGTAAATGTTTCTTTCTGCATTGAATATTGCGAAACAAAGAGTTGCAATCCGTTTTGCAACGTAGTAGGTGATGTTAGCAAGGTGGATTCAGTCTCAGTATCATAACTGCTCGAAAAATGAATGTGGGTAAAATAATTCCACGCGATGCCTGTCTTCTTGTCAAATAGAACAATCTGATCCACTTTGCAATAATGATATGCCCCAATGACACCGCTATTGGTTAGTTGATCTAATTTGACTTCCCATTCCTGCATTGTTCCACCACCTTTAGAAGTCCATATATGGTTGAGCAAAGCTCCGATTTACATAGGGCCATACAATAAGAGGTATCGTTGGGATTGCTTTAAGTCATATACTTTGTCCTGACTTTGCAAAATTTACGTTTTGTTCAACCATAAGTCTATAGTCACACTAAGGGATTCCGTTTGAATTTCTCTGTTTTATAGCCCCCCCATCCGCTCGTAAATTCACGGTATTTTGAAATGCCGATTCAGAAACGGTAGTGTCTGGCAACTTTAATATGGTAGATTTTCAGATAAATTTTCAGCGTATTATATATTAATCATCCAAATACACAAACGATTGAGGGGCGGATTGAATATTAAAGTCTGCTAACGATTTCGAAGTCGGATATTTTTCGGATGATCCAATGACAAAAGCGTATGCCATTGTGCATCCACTAAAGTATTTTCTATACTTTGACCTGCTTATGCCAGCATTTGCTTTTGTACTGTTCCAGAGCGTAGTAGGCTTCATCTTAAGCGTTTTAATAACTTTAATTTCGCCAATAACAGCTTGTTCCGGAGCAGAGGAATATACAACAATCTTTGAAACCTCTTTTTTAGGGATTCGTTTTCGGTACTCATATTGTTTCTGTCCGTCAAATATTCTATTGGCATATTCTGGTTTGATGGATAATAGAATCGTGGCCATGCCTCATTGCCTTTCAAAGTGTATTTTTGTCTGTGATTTGGCTAAAATCGTGTCAAAATCTGCGTCAGAAATATGATCAAATGGTCTTGGTCCGCTATATTGTGGGATGATTCCACCACTCCACAATTCGCCCAAAGTAATCCGTTTTGTCAAGCTTTTTATAAAGATAAATTTAACAACCAAAAGTTTTTCACCGTGCTTTTCCCAAAGCTGATTTAGCGTTTCTTGGCTAAAGACTGTACGGTTTTCACAGTATTTGAAGTAATCCTCTTTGCTTGAAAAGTTATATCTCACTTCGTCAACAACACAAATTGTACTGACCACAGATTCATACGCTTTTCTTCCTGCCATTGTCCCCTTTCGGTAAATAACAAGCAGGTCACCTGGACGCATATCCCGTTTATACGAGAGGGAAATATACACTTTTTGCAATGCATAGCGATGTGCCTTGTCTCCCAGATAATCAAAGTTCCCTTCAGTTCTCAATTGCGAGTCAGGAAATAACGGAGTATGATATTGTGCTTCAATCGGAAGGAAGAATTTCTGCACATTGTATCTAATATTAGGAAAATTCTCTTTGACTGATTTTGATATATCATAACCGGTCATTTTCTTAATGAGCACTACTTCTTCACCGTTGCAATTTTTCTTGATGCCATACTTATAGAACCCCCATCGAACCAGCAAATCATATAACATCCTTAATTCGGGGCGGTTCATATATAGTGTAACATATATCTCCTCCACATTGCGTTCAATAGCATTGTCAAAAATAATCTTGATGAATCGTTCACCGAGTCTAAAGCCGGAGGCTTCAACCTTGAATGTTCCAACTTTTAATCTTCGCTTAGGTCGAAAAATTGGGGCAATGTCGCTGTAGTTTTCCTCTTCTGTTTCTGTTTTGAGATATAGGAATCCAAGTATAGCACCTGCATCTGTTCGGCATACATAAGCTTCTTCATTGCTCTTTTTTATAAACCAATCCTCAAACCCCGTATACGCTTCACGGAAGGTAGCAAAAAACGGGTCTGTCGCATCAATATTTCCAAACAGTTCTTTTTTGACTGCAAGCACCTTATAGTCTATAAGGTCAGGATTTTCATTGGTACATTTTTCAATGAACGAGTTGATTGTGAATACACGCTCTGACAGCCCTAATCTATCTGCTTTTAAGCGCATACGGCGGTCTTCTGTGATTAGAATATCTGCTCTTTTACAATATAATTCGCACAAAAGTTGATTGTCAATTTGATCGTTGGCTGTTTTAGGGGTGTCACTTAGAAGTGCGGTAAATTCCGCTGTCTGTGGAGCAATGCATCGCATATCTGTATAAGCATCAATTTTTGCGTCATACAGTGATTGCATCTGTGGGTTGCGATATTTACGGAGCTCGTCTATAGAGTATGGATGAATCAGCTTTTCATAGTGCAGTTTGTCGAGCCAGTAGAATAGTTTCCCGATAGTAAAGCTTGTCGCTTTAGTATTTTCTCTATGTATAATGACATTCGTATCGAGTAGCGCTCGCATTTAGTCACCCCCCAGGACATATTCTCTAACTTGCTGCACATCGGAATCGTCAAATAACATCTGATGGATGTAAAGTGGGAGACCTAATTGCTTTGTAATCTTTTCACATTGTATCTTTTCACTTTGTTTTAGGGATTTCAATGCATCAAGTGGATAGCAACGGGAATCTCTATACCGAAGATTTTCACAAACTTTAGTCACATCTGATTCAAGTAAAACCACCTTCGCAATTGGCATTAATGAAAAAACAGACTCAGGCAGCCTTGCAACATTAAATGATTTATCAAAAATACAGAAGTGACCCGCTAATATAAATGCCGTATCCTTCTGTAACCTGTCATTCACTGCCGCAACAAGAATATCCTGATTCTTTTCCTTGTTTACCACAGTCTTGTTACGACCATAAGTTTCTCCGTTGAGTGCGCTTATCAAGTCGCCAGCTGAATAGCAGGGGATTCCAATAGAGAGGCCAAGCCTTTCACACAAGGTGCTTTTTCCCACGCCATAGATTCCCGCAACAAAAATTATGCCATCTTTCATTGTTATCCCCCTTTTGAAAATGTAATAAGTTTGGGTTAGCCCATCCTCATCTCCCGATACACTACATCGGCCAATGCGCTCATAATGGCATTGTACTTGTGCTGATCCTCAAAGAGCGAGGTATAGGTATCCTGCGATTCCAGATAGCTGTCCTGAGCCGCTGTTCCGAAGGCCTTGGGGAAAATGCTTTCCACAAAAATCTGCGGATCTGAGGTCTGCGCCATCTTGGTCAGCTTCTTGTCGGCCATCAGACGGCTGCGCAGAGCCGTCAGCAGCACTTTGTCTCCCTCGGTGAATTCACCCTTGTACTTTTCGTTGATCTTGGCGATGATCTCATCCAGCGGCGACTTTGTGTCCAGTCCCATTGCACCCTTTTGCTTGGCCGGTTCGTACACGCCCTTCACCTGTTCCAGCTCAATGCTTCCGGCGAAGGTCTTTTGCAGCTTGTAGTATTCCAGCTTCAACTCACCCTCAAGGTCAACCATATCCGTGGTTTCCGCAGGCAGCAAATTGATCAGATAACAACAGAACGCATATTCCTTATGCAGCTCCTTATCGAACATCCGCAGGATCTGGGAAATATAGCCATACCACTTAATGAGATTGCGCACCTGACGGCGGAACTGATACCGCTCGTTGGGCGTTTTTTGATTATAACGGTCTGCCACCGGCTTCAACACACTGGTCATTCGCCCCATCGCCCGGGCATCCTGCCGGCCTGTGCTGAAATACTCCTTGGCAAAAGCCTCAATATCTGCATCGTTATAGACCGCAAATCCCCGCAGCTCTTTCTGCGTCTGATAGATCAGGTCAGCGTTGACCTCCTGCGAAAGCGAGGTTTCTTGATAGAACGGCTGAAACGCCTCCAGAATGTCCTCTTTCTTGTTGGCAAAATCGAGAACGAAAGTGTCCACCTTGCCGGTGCAGGTACGATTCAATCTGGACAGCGTCTGCACCGCCTTGACACCCTTCAGCTTCTTGTCCACGATCATCGTGTGCAGCAGCGGCTCGTCAAAGCCGGTTTGGTACTTCTCGGCAACGATCAGCACATTGAAATGGTCGTGGAATTCCGCCTTGGTCTGCGTTTCGGCGATGTGCGTCCCATCCGCACGAACATTCAGCTTCGGCTCGGTATACTCCTCATCACCGTCCTGCACAGCACCCGAAAAGGCCACCAGCACCTGCACATCGTTGTACTTCTGCTCCTCTATGTAGCGCTTGACCTCGTGGTAGTAGCGCACTGCCGCAAGGCGGGACGAGGTAATGACCATCATTTTACCCCTGCCGCCGATCTTGTTTCGGGTGGTCTCCCGGAAGGTCTCCACGATGATCTGTGCCTTTTGGGAGATGTTATACGGATGTAGCTCCTGATATTTGCGGATCACCTTAGCCGCACGGCTGGCGGGCACATCCGGGTTATCTTCCGAGGTTTTGACGATTTTGAAGCAGGTGTCATAGGTCATATAGTTCTGGAGCACATCCAGAATAAAGCCTTCCTCAATGGCCTGCCGCATACTGTAAATGTGGAACGGATGAAAGCTGCCGTCCTCATATTCCGTGCCGAACAATTCCAGCGTCTTGTCCTTGGGCGTTGCGGTAAAGGCAAAGAAGGACAGATTCTTATGCCGCCCCTGAACGGTCATTTCCCGCATCAGGCGGTCTTCCGGGTCCAGTTCTTCTTCGGCCTTGCCCTCGATCTCGGCGTATTCCCGCAGAGCATCCTCCGTATCTGCGAGGGCGGCTTTCAGTTTCAGAGCCGAACTGCCGGTCTGGGAGGAATGGGCCTCGTCCACAATAATCGCAAAGTTCCGTCCCGCTACTTTATCCACTTCCTGATAGATGACCGGGAACTTCTGCAAGGTGGTGACGATAATGCGCACGCCGCCGTTGATGGCGTCCCGTAGGTCCTTGGAGGTCTTATCTTCCCCGATGGTCTCAATAGCGCCGAGAGTGTGGTCAAAGCCGGAAATGGTCTCCTGCAGCTGCGCATCCAGCACGGTGCGGTCGGTAACGACGACCACACTGGAGAACACCGGCTTGTTCTCCTCATTGAACAGCGAGGCCAGCCGGTAAGCCGTCCACGCAATGGAATTGGACTTGCCGCTTCCGGCACTGTGCTGGATCAGGTAATTATGCCCGGCTCCGTTCTGCCTGACATCGGCCAGCAGCTTGCGCACCACATCCAGCTGATGATAGCGCGGAAAAATCAGCGCTTTGCCGTCCTTCAGGTTCATAAACTTCTGGACAATGTCCATCATACTGTCCTTCTGAAAGACATTTTCCCACAGATACGCTGTCGGGTAACCGTTTGGGTTTGCCGGATTGCCCTTGCCGCCGTCGTTTCCGGCTCCGTTGGAGCCCTGGTTAAAGGGCAGGAAATAGGTGTTCTTTCCGGCGAGCTTTGTGGTCATCCACACCTCGGTGTGATCCACACAAAAATAGGCCAGAATACGCTTGTTGAATTGGAAGCAAAGCTCCCGCGGGTCGCGGTCATACATCCACTGCCGCTTGGCATCCTCCACCGTTTGTCCGGTGTACTGGTTTTTTAATTCAAAAGCGAATACCGGGATGCCGTTGAGCACCAGCACCATATCCACGCTCTTTTTTGTATCGGCGGAGAAGTACCACTGGCGATAGCACTCGATGGTGTTTGCCGCCCACTGGGCAGCCGCCGCCTGATTCAAGGCAGACTCCGGCTTAAAATAGCACACCCGAAAACGCAGTCCACGGTGCTTGAAACCGTGGCGCAGGACAGAGAGCAGTCCCTCCGTCTCGCAAGCGGTGTTGAACGCTGTGCAGAACTTCCGCACCGGGTCCACCTGATTGGCGTTTTTAAATCGCGCCCACTCCTTGGGCTGGGTGCGCTGAACGAAGTCAATCAGGGTATTCACATAGAGTCCCTGTTTGGCGTCATAGGCGTCTGCACCCTTGGTATATCCGCCCGCCGGGGAGAGAAAGAAGGATTCTATATCCGCTTCAAAACGCTTTTCGGTAGTGATCATAATTCGTTCCCCTTATGTAAAGTTATCCTCTGTTGTGCTTATTAAAATACGCAGCGATAACTGCACAAAACTCTGCCATTGCCTGCTGCTGATAAGCAGGCTCGATTTTGTCGCAGCCGTCCAGAAAATCAGACAGTGCCTTCGCTGTGTCCTGTACCTGCTTGACCTGCGAAAAATGGTGCTCCGCCTGTGCCTGCTGCTGAATATAGTCATAGTTCCAAATGTTGTAGAACTGGTTCATTTATACGACCTCCTTCTTGCCCGTCACATACTCGTAAATCAGAGATTTCTTGTAGTTTTCGATTTCGGTGAGGTATTGCTGCTTTTTGGTGATGAGAGCATCTATACCAGCGCATTTTTCGTCAAGGTAATCGGCGATTTCTTGCTGCTCAGAAAGCGGTGAAAGGAGGCCGATATATTTCACGAGTTTTGTTAAAGTTATACGAGGCATAGCAGAACCAGCCATAGAAACAAGAATTTGATTCTGTAAAAAGTAGGATGCTAGTAGGTACATAAGATAGTGTCCGTTGATATTGTCGGCAGGACGGAGCATTGCGACCGAAGATAGAATAACGCACGGAACATCACTGTCAACAAAACCAACTCGCCCTGTTGTGGCGCCATCTTTGACAAGTAAAACATCACCTTTTAAGGGTTGGCATCCTTGATTAACTAGCAAATTAAAATCTTCTTCAGATATACGCTTGGCAGAATTATAATCAAGGCCAATACCGTGAACATCTCCAGCAGTAATATAAGGCAATCCCGTTTCAACCGTCGAGGGGGAGAAATGGGTTCCATCAGTTATTAGCTTACACAAAAATTTTAATTGAAGCGTCTCGAACTCTTTCGGAATTTCCCCTATCCATTCAATGCCGCTGTTCTTCATCGGCCTGTCGCCACGGATGCCCTTGGTGACTGCCTGCGTAATGACCGCCTGTTTCAGCTTTTTGTATTCTTCAATGGATGCACGGGTCTTTTCCAATACAGTGTCGATTTCGGCACACTCTGCATCCAAAAAGACCGCAATGCGCTCCTGCTCGGCATATTCCGGGACAGGAACAGTAATAGATTTCATTTCCTGCCAGCGGGTCGTCCAAAGATCGGCTACAATTCCGTGTCCCCACTTATAAAACTCATCCGCAAACAATGTGGTGTGGAAAAGCCAGTTGTAATAGCCGGGATGCATAGCTGTCCTCGGTGTCAAAATGATATTGATTAGGGAAACAGACCCATCTAACGGAGAAATACCACAAGAACCACGACGGTCAGAGCGGCTGTTGATTGCAAAGTCTCCAGCCCGCACCAGTTTTCTGTTGTCTCCGTCGTCCGTCTTTGCAGCGGTAGCAAGCTGCGGCAGAATGCCTTGCATTGTCACCGATAACGGCTGATAATCTTTGTCGGAAACCTTTTCATTTCGCTGCGTATATAGGCTTCCAATTTTCGAAAGCTGCCAGTCCTGCGGTATAGCCCCAACCCACTCAATCCCGCTATCTCTCATTTTACGCATAACATCACCTTAGACATACCTTTGCAAAATCTCTTGCAAAATCATTAAGCTCCAGTAGCCCCTTAGAACCTACTTTTGCTATATGAGACTCTCCTGTTATTTGATTCGCCCATGCTTTGAGAGATTCGATATAACTATTATCGATCAGCTTATTATAAACTTCATCGTTACCACTCCACTTTAGAAAGTCAATGGTCAGCAGGCCTAACCTCTCTAAGTTTTGAAGCGATTTCGATATATCATTCGGGTTTAGCCCATCAACTTCTATGCCTACTAAATACAGTGGCAGATATTCTTTTCTTATTTTGCGCTTCTCATCATCAATTTTGCACAAATCCACTTTACAAATAGGGATTGTTTCCGCTTTAGCACATTCATTGAAAACTGCTTTGAAAACCCTAGCATCTGCCGGTGACAACTGCTCAATAACTTTTACGAATGCAGGTGTACACAAATTTTGCGTTCTCATATCCATATCGCTCACAAGTAAGTTTGAGAACAGTTCCGCCAGATCATCGTCCATTATGTTGTATTTGAGTGACTCCATTGTGGGTCCAACGATATGTAATTGCGGTTCAACCCGCTCTTTTTCAGGAATGCTATTATATTTGTGCTCCATTTCTTTTTCAAACGCGATTGCCTTTTGCTCATATCTAATGTTGATTTTTTTCAGAGGGTACATGACCACATGATTGAAAAAGCCGGACAATGTCCCGAAAAATCCACCCACATTCTTTGCTGTTGGTTGTACTGTGTCCGCATAGACATCTTTAGCTATTTCTGTTGCGACAGACAATGCGGTTTCTTTTACAATATTCTCATTTTCCATCTTTATCCCTCCTTGTGAAACAGTGTGTTCAAACTGTCGGCAATCTCACGCTCCAGCTTTTGAATCCGCTCCACAATGTCGTCCACCGGCTCCGGCGGCTGATACTCATAGAAATAGCGGGTCATCGGAATTTCATAGCCCACCTTGGTCTTGCTCTTGTCGATCCACGCATCCGGGGCGTAGGGCAGGACCTCCCGTGCAAAATAGGCGTCAATGTCCTGCACCAGCGGTACATTTTCGGTGTCCCGCAGGGCGGTGTCCGACACCGGCTTGCCCCGCTTCATCACGATCTCGCCGTTTTCGTCCCGCTGCGGACGCTCCACTACAATTTTGTTGTAGCCGAACTCCTCACTGCCGAAGATCTTGCTCTCACAGTACACGCCGGACTTGTCCCCATACACGGCGTTGTTCCGGTATTCGCCGTAGGCCTGCACGATCAGTTCCCGGCAATGGTCGCTGATGTCGTTGCGCTTGGTGCCGATGGCTTTGCGGCGCTGTTCATAGCAGTGGGACGCGTCAATGAGCTGCACCTTGCCGCAGCGGTAGGCGGGCTTGTCCTTACACAGCACCCAGATATAGGTGGAGATGCCGGTGTTCATAAACTGGTCGGTGGAAAGCTGAACAATGGCGTCCAGCCAATCGTTTTCCAAGATATACTGGCGGATATTGCTGGGGCCGCTCCCGGCATCGCCAGCAAACAGCGGCGAGCCGTTCTGAATGATCGCCATTTTGCCGCCCGGCGCCAGCTTAGACAGGCCGTTGAGCACAAAAAGCTGCTGTCCGTCGCTGATTTTCGGCAGACCGGGCGCAAATCGCCCCAGCTCGCCCTTGGCGGCTTCGGCCTCCACCGCCTTCTGTTCCCGCTTCCAGTCGATGCCGAAGGGCGGATTGGAAATGCAGTACCGGAAGGTGAAGCCCGGAAACTGGTCATCAGAGAGCGTGTCACCGAACCGCATATTATTGGGGTCGCCGCCCCGGATCATCATATCCGCCTTTGCAATGGCGAAGGTGGAGGGGTTAAACTCCTGCCCGAAGCAGGTCACCTCCACATCGCTGTTCAGCTCGTGGATACGCTCCTCCATACAGGAAAGCATCTGCGAGGTGCCCATCGTCATGTCGTACACGGTCACATTGCCGTCATCCAGCTTGGCGTCGCACAGCAGCAGGTCGGTCATCAGATAGATGATGTCCCGGCTGGTGAAGTGCGCTCCGGCCTCCTCGCCAAAGGACTCGGAAAAGCGCTTGACGAGATCCTCAAAGATATAGCCGCAGTCCACGGCGCTGATCTTATCCGGACCGAGGTAGCCTTTGGGGGAGTTGAACTCCTTGATGACCAGATACAGGCTGTTGCACTCCACCATACGGCGAATGATGTTGTCAAAATCGAACTTGGCCAGCACATCCTGCACATTGCCGGAGAACCCGGCCAGATAGTCCCGGAAATTTGCTTCAATGTTGTCCGGATCGGCCAGCAGGCTCTCAAAAGTGAAGCGGCTGGTGTTATAGAACTGATAGCCGGAAGCACGGGTCAGAAAGCCGTCGATAACCGCCAGCTTCTTAACCTTTTCATATTGCTCGATCACCGCATCGTGGGTGGGCAGCAGGCAGTCGTGAAACCGCTTGACCACCGTCATCGGAAGGATCACAAGGCCATATTCGTGGGGCTTGAACGGCCCGCGAAGCACATCCGCCACATTCCAGATCATCGTGGCCTTTTCCTGTATATTTACGCCCACGGCGCTGCTTTTTTCGTTAACCATTACTTTTCCTCCACGTGTGCTTTACAGTGACTATTTCCTTACTGAATTGAAAAATCAACAAATTATTTTTCATCTCACTTCTCATCTGGCACAATTTCCACAATATCCTCAATTCTACAATCCAGCGCGGCGCAAATCTTCATGAGTATCTCTGTGGTAACATGTCCGTTCCGCCCCATTTTGGTGACGGATGCAGGGCTGATACCTGCCTTTTCACACAGGTCTTTTTTCTTCATGTCCTTATCGATAAGCAACTTCCAGAGTTTTTTATAACTCACAGACATAAACTATCTCCCCCATACCGATATACAAAAATGCTCTGCCGCTTGGCAGAGCATTCGGTCTATTGCAGCCAAACTGCCAAGGCCCATTCCAACACATGACAGCGTTGTTTTTAATGATAGCACATTCAGGCAGAGAAAGCAAGAAAGTGATAAATTCGCACGAATTTTGACTCTATTAGATTTCTTTTCAAGCTGCAAAAGAAACGGTTGAACCTCCGGGCAGCCAGAGCTACAATGCCAACACCTCATCGCGAGGATAAACTGATTGGAGGTCAGATGATGAATTTTGAAACAAACCCGTGTCAGAACTATGGATCGGTCACCATTGATGGATTGATAGAGCAGACCAGCAACCTACTGGATCTGGTAACGGAGGAACAGCGACCGCTGCGCGTATGCATGAATAACGGCAAGGAGTTTCTGCTGTTCTCTCAGGACCTGCTCGCTCCGATTTGCGATTCTGATTTTCGCTTGGTCCTGCTGTCAGCAATGCGGTATGCGATGGGCAGAAATACATATATGCCCGCGGTAGTTTCCGGTTATATTAAGCGCCACATTCGGTTTCTGGACGATAAGTTTCTTGCGTTGGCTGCCGATGATATCCGTCGGCACCTTGAAGACTACGCAGAGCATGAACCGAATCCGAATCTTTGGCAGGGCCTTTTTGATGCACTCAAAACAGAGCAGAGAGCGCGTGCTACGCATCAAGCAAGGAAGATTATGCCTGGCCCGACCTGCGGGAAACCATCGCTTTGAGTGCTAATCGGAAAATATTCATAATAAAACTATGATGAAAGTCAATAGTGTTTTCCTCGCAGGGTGCAGATGCTTTCCCTTACTTTGGTACGCTTTCCCTTAAAATGCCACCCGAATTAAGGGGATGCAATGGCTGTTACTGGTGTTCCTTGTCTATGACATCTCACGCCTTGCGCTGCCACCTTCTCAGGAATCTCTTGCACAATCTTGTCCTTGGAGTTACAATTTAGGCAGCCCAAAACGATTCCCGCTGGGGGTATGCGAAAGTTCACCGAAAGGAGCAACTGACATGGATAATGAGCGTATGGCAGAGTTAGAGAAAATCGAATCCCATGGTGCCGAGAACGGATGGGTTGCCCCGATGACAGCAGAAGACAGGGAGTTCTTTGCATATTTTCGCTCTATGTTTAAGCGCTACAATATTTCACCCTCAAAGGCAACACGGCTGGAATATGATTTTGTGACACGAGTTGCGGAGAGTGGGTTTTATCTCCAGAGGATGTGATTGTATTCTTTGTCTATAGCGATGCAAATTCTGCGCCGCATAACTCCATGGGTATATCTCGTCTAATCACCGGTCACTTAGCAAAACAAAATCTTATAGCACCTATGATGCTAGAGGTAATTAGCAATGACAGAAACGCAAAGCAGAGTCACCGCATGCTTAAACTCTGCTCTTCAAAGTTTTAATCAGAACGAACAGTATTTGATATCCAGAGATCTAAGCGAACGGTGCATTTGCGCCAAATTTGCTTCATATCTCGAACGCGCTATTGCAGAATCTGAATTTCGTGAATACGTAGTAGATGTAGAATATAACCGCGGAAGCCGTGGGAATGAGTACGCCGCTAAAGTGTTGAATGGTCATAATATTGTTGTAGATTTAGTTGTACATAAGCGGGGCTATGACGAACAACGAGGGTTTGATAATCTTTTTTGTATTGAAATGAAGAAGGCCTACAAACGCTGCGATCTTTCATCAGACAAGGAGCGTTTAAGAATCCTAACAGATGATTTTCTTGGCTTTGGGTACAAAGCTGGATTTATGATTACGGCTACTGCCGATATAATCCATGATGAATATAAGTTAGTAGTTGAAAGTTATTTCTATAATCGCTCCGAAGAATAGCTTCATTTTTCTCACTTATCTATAGCGACTCAACTTCTACCCTGCCCCTCGCAAAAATCACTTGCTTAACCACCTCATCAGAGGTACAATGCAGCAAACCGGAGTGCCGGATTACCTGCCCACAGCACTCCGGCAGACTATAAGAAACCGCTTTCTGTCCCCTGTCACGAGGGTGTTCAGAAAGCGGTTTTTGACCACATGTTTGACTACAGACAGCCGTGGAGTATGTGGAAACAGTGGAGTCAAGAGTTGCGAAGATCATCCACAATAAAGAAAAAGCGGCTATAAAGCACCAGAAAAAGTAGGAAAATTTTTATTCAAAAGTTTGGGAGCAAGATGTCGGGAGTTCGAGTCTCCCATCTCGGACCACAGCCCCTGAAATCAAATGATTTCAGGGGCTGCTTTTTGTCTGTCGCGGCATCAAATTAAGAACGAGCGATTTTATAGATGCAATGAATCGTCGCCTGTCAGAAATTCAACAGAGCAACTGTACTTTTGTTTCACTACGCCAACTTCTATTCAGTCAGTATTTCCTTCAACTTGATCTTTTAGAGAAGCAAGCAGTTCCTGTTCACGCTTTGGAATCCTTTTCCCGCCAGCTTTGTTACCAAGGATTTTTTCAACATCCTTGTATAGTTTATATGGCGTTGACAGCGCCTTTAGTTCCCGTTTTTTAGCTTTGAGATTCTCTTTTGTAGAAATGCACTCGAGTATCTCTTTTACCGTTTCAAATAAATCCCCCGCTGTGGAGTAGTCTGCAGGTGCGAAAAAATTTAATCTTCCGTCCTCAAATAACTTGTACACTCTGGCTCGTTTATCCGTTTCAGGATTATACACACCTATGGAATACCCACCCTTACTTGTTACTACTCGCATACACGGTACGTCTGTATCGCTATCGCCAATATAGATAAAATTTTCATATGGGATTTCAAGTTCATCATCCGGCATACTGTCATTAACTCTTTCGTCATGTTCTTCCAGAAAACCTTTTGCAATTCTAAAGATATACTGGGTCTTATTAGTATAATTAACTGTCTGTGCAGGCCAGATTGCAACGCCATTTACTGAATAGAAAAAAGAAGACGCATAGATCCGATTAAAATTGCCAGCAATGCTACTACCCTCGATGATTTCTTTTAACCCAGATGAGATTATGTAGTGTCGTACTTCAAGTCCGAGTCGGTCTCCTAACTCATTCACATGCTTAAAC
>PPYF01196131.1_pt1 | contig 14209 bp, 10 predicted proteins | sample 1559871 | NCBI WGS metagenome assembly PPYF01 (sample SAMN08240021, study PRJNA423297) | Human gut metagenome, whole genome shotgun sequencing project. | reverse complement strand
ACGGCAAGGCATACAAGGAAGGCCTGCACGAGATCGATGGCAAGAGCTATTTGTTCGGCCAGTATCAGAATATCTATGGCGCGACGTCGTCGGCTGGCGGCTGGCAGACCATCAATGGCGACCTGTACTTCATCGCGGCGGACGACAGCGTTCTTACGAACTCATGGATCGGCGCAAACCCGTGGAAGTACTACGTAGGCGCGAACGGCAAGGCATACAAGGAAGGTCTGCACGAGATCGACGGCAAGAGTTATCTGTTCGGCCAGTATCAGAACATTTACGGCGCGACGTCGTCGACTGGCGGTTGGCAGACCATCAATAATGAACTGTATTTCATTCAAGGAGACGACAGCGTTTTATTGAATTCTTGGGTGGGGTCACACGACTGGAAATATTATGTGGGTGCAGATGGCAAGGCGTATCGCGGACTGCAGTGGGTCGGGGACGACCGTTACTATTTCCACCCATTGTATCAGAACGTCCAGTATGGATTGCAGAGAATTGATGGAGTCGACTACTATTTTGATCTTGAAACGGGTGCGCTGATAGGCAACCGCGGCATCGACGTCTCCTCCCACAACGGCGTGATCGACTGGAATAAGGTGAAGGCGGACGGGATCTCCTTCGTGATCGTCCGCGCCATGCACTGGAGCAATGCGAGCAACAGCTATGTGATGGATACCATGTTCGTGCAGAATGTGTACGGCGCAAAGTCTGCCGGGCTGCTAGTGGGCGCGTATTGGTTCAGCGAGGCGTTCAACGGCACAGAGGCCGCGCAGGAGGTGCGGTTCATTGCAAATTCCTCCGAGTGGAAGAACCTCAAGCAGGCCGGCGTCGTGCTGGACATGCCGTTCTACATCGACTATGAGGACTACAACTGGCTGAACCAGCACACGACGTATGAGTCCCGTACGGAGGCGGTGCGCACCGGTATGGACTGTGTCGAGCAGATGCTGGGCACGCAGTCTGGCTTCTACACGAGCGACAACTATGCACAGAGCTGGTTCAATGGCCAGCAACTGATCAAAGAGGGCTACAACGCATGGATCGCCCGCTGGAGCAGCACGGCGCCGCAGACGAGCGGCTATGTGATGTGGCAATACAGCAACAGCGGCACGGTGAACGGCATCAACGGCCGGGTGGATCTCAACTACAGCTACGAGAGCTATACGTTCCATCCCGTTACAAACTATACTGGCAACTATACCACCATCACCGTGTATGATGAAAACACAAATAAAAATGTGTCCGGCAACATCACGGAGATCGTCAAGCAGATCGTGGCGAATGAAGTGGGCGGCGGTCTTGGCCTGACAGGCGCGGGAGAGAGAGCAGAACTGTACAAGGCGCAGGCTGTGGCGGCGCACTCGTATCTGGTATCGGTGCTGAACGCCGGTGGCACGCCGAGCGTTGGACTGACAGCTTATGGCAGCTTTGTGGGCCTGAGCGATGCGGTGGAGGCCGTGAAGAACCAGATGCTCGTCTACAACGGTTCCGTCATCAACGCGGTGTATACCGCCAGCTCCGGCAGCCACACGAACTCGGCGGCTAACATGGGCTGGACGGCGCAGCCGTACCTGACCAGTGTGGAGAGCAAGTACGACAGCCAGTTTGATACCGGCTACTTTGTCGGTTCTGAGAAGAAACCAACTTTCCCATGGACTTATACAACAACACAGGAGCAGATGCGTAATAGCATTCAGGAGATGGCCGGCTATCTGCCCTCGGGCGATCCGTCCCAGTGGATCAGCGTCCAGACGGATATGCATGGAAATGTATATAAGATAACGGCCAATACCACAGCGGGAACAGTGAATATTCGTCCGGATGATTTTCTGGCGCACTGTTTGGGTGTAATCAGCATGAACATTGAGTCATTTACCTACAGTGATGGTTTGTGGACGATCAAGTCGTATGGAAACGGCCACGGTGTCGGCATGAGCCAGTGCGGCACTGCCGGGTACATTGCCAACGAGGGCTGGAACTACAAGCAGATTTTGGAACACTATTATAATGGCGCAAAGGTTGTCTGACAGGAAAAGCGCGCGTTACAAAATGGAAATGTAATAGCGCTTTGAACAAACAAATATATCAAGACGAATCGGCCTTCAAAGGAAGCTGTTTGAGCTTCTTTTGAAGGCCGATTTTTGCGATTATGGGGGAACGGGCTGTTTTGCAACGTGACCTTTTTCATTGGAAGCGGTAGTGCCAAGGGTTTTCGAAAAATGGGTTGCAGGCCCAGGCATGAATGAAGTCAGCCAGCAATGGCGGTATCCTCAATATTAGTCCACGGATGCTTCATGTTCATGTGCTTCTTGTTGCCCCACTGGGTGCCGACAATATGGCGCAGTGGGCATAAATCAGCGTGAGAATGGTGTTGTCGCACGGAAAGCTGCCCCTACATGGGGCGGCGGCAGATCTCTCGGTTCAATCTTTCAATGACATTGTTGATGCGGGTTCGGATTCAGTGTTCACTGGGAAAATCGCAGTAGATCAAGTGTTTCTTCAATGCCATCCTCCACTTTCTTTGCACCCCCTTTCGGTTTCATAGAGCACAGCTCCTCCACCATAACTGTCGCTTTTTCTCTGACAGCATTCTTGCTTTCCTGAGCGTGAATCGCCTTGAGCATCTCGGTCGCTAGCTTTATCTTGGAGCGAGGCGTCACAGAAAATACATCGCGACAAAAGTGTACGGTACAGCGCTGGCACTTAGCTTCAGGAAATACTTCTCCCATCGTTTCTAATATACCAAGGCACTTGTCTTTAACTACGAGTTTGGCGACATTTTGATTGTGGCTGCGCACCACTGGAAGAAATTGATCAAGCTCACATTGTTCTCCTTTTTGAGCATGGTATGCTATCTCTTCTCAAGAACATATAACGTATTCTATATTATTGCACCTGCCAAGTTGTGATTGACGATACTAGCATACGAATGATATAATGATAATCAAATATTTAATGTCAATAAATATTTTCACCAAAGTAGTGTGTCATGATCATTGAAGGAGATTAAGATTTTATGAGCACCTTTCTCCAAAAAAATTCAAAAAAGATTTTTTGGGTCAGCATAATCACGGCTGCACTTTTGTCATATGGCTTTTTGATTTCGCAAGTTTCTATAGGTATAGATGACGAGGCATACGGGAATTATTTCGGAAATAATTCGTTGGCGGCGCAAGGCAGGGTCGGATATATCCTCATCCGGTTTTTGGCCGACATCTATAAATTTACACCAGTGTGGAGAGAGACACTTGGTGTTCTGGTATTCATCGGCGTTGTCGTTTTGTTGACACATTTGCTGCGCAATTCCTCCAATGGACGTTTCTCCACGGCCGCTGCAACAGTGTCGGCGACGGTGACACTGTCGTTCCCGCTTTTGGCTGAGCGTTTCCTGTTTTCGGAATGTGTTTTCTCCACGCCGTTCCAATGGTTGCTGTGCGCGTCCGGCCTAGGATGCCTGCTTGCTGCGCACCGGGAGAGAGGCCGGCGGCGTGTCGGTTGGCTGTTGGGCGCAGTAGCGGCGCTTTCCGTGGCAATGCTGTTCGAAAAGACAGTTGTAGCTGCGTGTATGACGATGGCTTTCCAGATTGCAATTGTCACGCAGATGAATCCGGAAGGGCCGTACTATCAAAAGTGCGCAAAGCTGTTCCAGTTGCTGGCGATGTTGCTTGCGACATTTGCGGCTGGTTATGTGCTTTCCTCAGTAGGAACGTCGCTGCTGCGAATGTTTGTCGGTGTGTCGGACAGCGGATATGTCGATCGCTATATGAAATACGATTGGTCCTCCCCGCTGATGTCACTGGCATGGACGCTAAAAACTGTGGCGGAGCGATTGCTTTCGGGCTTTCAGACAAACGAGGCCTTCCGAACGTTTCTGATTGCGCTTGTACTGTTCTTCGCAGCAGGGATTGCCCTCGCAGTTCAGAGGAAAAACCCCTGGTTGGGACTGTGTGCGGCGGCTTATTGTGTCCTGCCGTTCGCTCCGTATATCGTTACGGCGAATCCCGATCTTCCGACGCGCATCTTGGATTACTGGGCGCTGTGGACGGGCTTCGCAGCGGCAGCGGCATTCGCTTTTTTGCATGCACTGGTCAAAAGTCCGCGCACGCAAACAGTCCTCGGATACGCAGCAATGTTTCTGTGTGTGTTGTGTGTGCTCCGCCAGTCGTACGCCATGACGCAGCTGTTTTATGTTGATTACAGAAAGTATGAGCAGGATGTTAACCGCATGCAGCAGATTGTGAATGATCTGCAATTGGAGGTTGGTGCGGAACTCGACAAGCCGGTGTTGTTCATCGGCTGCATGTCGGAATCGGAGTATGTATTAACAGATGAAGTTGCAGGAAGCTCCATATTCGGTTGGGATCGTAAGTGGTCACCTGAAAGTGAGCTGTCATCCGGTCGGATCTATGATTTCTTTGCGCAACACGGTTACACGCTCCGCAGCCCGGCGGGCCTTGCGGCGACGGGGGAGGCGTATCGGGAATTTCAAGAGACGGTGCGTATCCGTGCAACGGAACTCAGCAATTGGCCTGAAAACGGCTATCTCCGGGAGTATCCCGAATACATCTTGGTGCGTTTGGGACCGCCGCTGTATGAAATTTACACTCTCTCAAGAGACGAATTCCTTGAGAAGTTTGACGACTCGACAGCCTCGGTCGAAGGCGACTTCTGGTGCGAAGGTGACAATAGCATGGTGTGCGGCGGATGGTATGCGTTCCTAGGGGAGAATAGCTGGGGAGCGAATCTTTCGCTCGTTTTGCTGAATGAAGAGGAAGACTGCCAGTACGTTGTTGCGGCTACGCAGGTTGATCGCGCAGACATCAATGAATATCTGGATGACGGGTATGATTACACGCAATCGGGCTTCAGCATGTCGTTCAATCTCTCGGGCATTACACCGGGAAATTACCAGCTTGGAGTTTTGCTCCAAAATGGACAGCGATCCCGTGTGATCCTGCAGAATAACGCCTATTGTGTGTGGTAAGGGATTGGAAAATGTGAGAAAATCGGTATACGGGATGAGAGGCGGCCGCAAGGACACATCCATCAGTTGCCGTTGCAGGATGGAGGATAAAAATGAAAGTCGTACTTTTGGCCGGGGGGTTCGGCACGCGGATTTCAGAAGAAAGCCATCTAAAACCCAAGCCAATGATTGAGATTGGGGAGAAGCCCATTTTGTGGCATATTATGAAGCTGTATTCTCACTACGGTTTTAACGAGTTCGTCATCTGTGCGGGCTATAAGCAGCATGTCATCAAAGAATTCTTTGCGGATTACTTCCTGCACACGTCGGATATCACGTTTGATCTGCAGACGAATTCGATGGAGGTGCACGACAACTTTGCGGAGCCGTGGAGGGTGACCGTGGTGGACACGGGCCTCAACACAATGACAGGCGGACGCGTCAAGCGCATTCGCAAATTTGTAGGCGACGAGCCATTCTTCCTGACGTACGGTGACGGCGTGTCGGATGTGGACATCGCAAAGCTCTTGGAATATCATAAGAGTCACGGCAAATACTGCACGATGACAGCAACGAACATTGGACAGCGTTTTGGCGTGCTTGAAATCGAAAAGAATAATGAGATTTCTGGCTTCCGTGAAAAAAGCGAATCCGATGGAAGTATGATCAACGTGGGCTTTATGGTATGTGAGCCGCAGATGTTTGAATATATCGAAGGAGATTCCACCGTATTGGAGAAGGCACCTTTAGAAAATCTTGCAAAAGATGGTCAGCTAATAGCGTATAAGCATGACGGCTTCTGGCAGTGTATGGACACGCAGAGAGAGAAACAGAAGCTGGAGGAAATGTGGGCTTCCGGGCAAGCTCCCTGGAAAGTGTGGGAGGAGTAAATGCTGGATTTTGATTTTTTTAACGGAAAACGCGTTTTTGTTACAGGGCATACAGGCTTTAAGGGAAGTTGGCTTTGCCACATCCTTGCAAAGTTCGGAGCAGAGGTGACAGGGTATAGTCTACCGGCGCCGACTAATCCCAACCTGTTTGAAATTGCGAAAATCGAACGTGATGTACATTCTGTCATTGGGGATATTCGAGATATGGCGGCACTGAAAAAAGCCTTTGATGCAGCTGATCCGGAAATTGTGTTGCATCTTGCAGCTCAGCCTATCGTGCGCGACAGCTACAAGGATCCGCGTTATACCTATGAAACGAATGTGATGGGAACAGTAAACCTCTTGGAATGCGTGCGTCTCGCTGATGGCACGCCTCCTCGCTCAGTTGTGAATATCACGACTGATAAGGTCTATCACAACAATGAATGGGAATGGGGATACCGCGAAAACGATTCGTTGGACGGCTTCGACCCCTATTCAAACAGTAAGAGCTGTTCGGAACTTGTGACACATAGCTATAAAAACAGTTTTTTTGAACAAAAATCGGTTGCTGTTTCTACAGCGCGTGCGGGTAATGTCATCGGCGGAGGTGATTTTGCCAATGATCGTATCATTCCAGACTGCATCCGAGCAGCAATGGAAAGAAAAACTGTTGTTGTGCGGAACCCGTATTCTACCCGTCCGTATCAGCATGTATTGGAGCCTTTGCGTGCCTATCTGATGATTGCGCAGAAACAGTATGAGGACACCGATTTTGCGGGCTACTACAATGTAGGGCCTGATGATTGTGATTGTGTTACAACAGGCGCTCTTGTAGAGATGTTCTGCCGCGCATGGGGAGAAGGGCAAAACTGGAAAAAATGCGCGGCGGAAGGCCCGCATGAAGCGAACTTTTTAAAATTGGACTGTAGTAGACTGAAAACGGTGTTTGGCTGGCAGGCGCAGTGGCATATTGCAGATGCGGTGGAAAACACTGTAGCATGGACACGTGCTTGGCTTGCGGGCGAAGATGTCCGGGTGGAAATGGATAGGGAAATCGAAGCGTTTTTTAAGCGGTAAAGAGGTAAACGTATGTTTGAAAATATGACAGAGACACAGGCGCGCGCTGAAATTCTGAAAAGCGTGGCAGAGTACTATCACGCATACAAGGAGAAGAAAGTCCCTTTTCAGGAAGGTGACCGCATCACTTATGCGGCCCGTGTTTTTGATGAAAAAGAGATGTGCGCACTTGCGGATGCCACATTGGACTTTTGGCTGACGACTGGCCGCTTTTCGGATCAGTTTGAAAAAGAGTTTGCCCAGTGGCTGGGTGTTAAATATGCAAATCTGGTAAACAGCGGTTCCTCTGCGAACCTTCTTGCATTCATGGCGCTGACAGCACAGGAATTGGGTGAGCGACGCATCAAAAAGGGCGATGAAATCATCACCGTGGCATGCGGTTTTCCTACTACGGTAACGCCCGCGATCCAGTACGGTGCAGTGCCGGTGTTTGTTGATGTGACCATTCCGCAGTACAACATTGATGTGTCGAAGCTGGAGGCAGCCCGCAGCGAAAAAACAAAAGCGGTGATGGTTGCGCACACGCTGGGCAATCCGTTTGATCTGAGCGCAGTAAAGGCTTTCTGCGACGAGTACGACCTGTGGCTGGTAGAGGATAATTGCGACGCGCTGGGCACACAGTATACCATCCGTGGTGAAACAAAATACACCGGGACCATCGGAGATATCGGTACGTCAAGTTTCTATCCGCCCCATCACATGACGATGGGCGAGGGCGGTTGTGTGTATACCAACGATCCCAAATTGAACCGCCTCATCAAGAGCTTTCGTGACTGGGGGCGTGATTGTGTGTGTCCGTCCGGCCGTGACAACTTCTGTGGGCATCGGTTTGACGGGCAGTACGGTGAACTCCCGCAGGGGTATGACCATAAATATGTGTACAGCCACTTCGGTTATAATTTGAAAGTAACAGATATGCAGGCTGCCATCGGATGCGAACAGCTGAAAAAATTCCCTTCTTTTATTGAGCGCCGTCGCCACAATTGGGAGCGCCTGCGTGCCGCACTTGCGCCTGCGAGCGATAAACTCATTCTTCCAGAGCCGTGTCCGAGCAGCCGCCCCAGTTGGTTCGGCTTTTTGATTTCGGTGCGTCCGGAATCCGGTCTCGACCGCAATGCCGTGACTCGCTATGTAGAAGAGCACAATGTGCAGACACGCCTTCTGTTTTCCGGCAATCTTATTAAACATCCTTGCTTTGACGAGATGCGCGCCACCGGTCGGGGTTACCGGGTTGTCGGCGGCTTGGAAAATACAGATTTCATCATGAACAATACCTTTTGGGTAGGCGTGTATCCTGGCATGACGGATGAAATGCTCGACTATATGGCCAAGGTGATATTGGAAGCGGTGCAGTAAAGTCTATGGGCAAAAAACTATTGTCATGCAGAACAATGGTTTTTGCTAAGAGCGTCAGAGGTGCAAGTGCCGATTTCATACTCCAATCAACAAGCAGAAATAACCTTAGGAGGAGCATATGCAAATACGCCTGGCAGATTACGTTGCAGATTTTTTGACCGCACACGACATTACCGACTGCTTTATGGTGACGGGCGGCGGTGCGATGCACTTAAACGATGCCCTTGGGCATAAAGCTGGTTTGCACTGCACGTTTAACCACCACGAACAGGCCTGTGCCATCGCGGCAGAGTCCTATGCCCGTTTGGAAAACCGGATCGCAGCCCTGTGCGTTACGACAGGACCGGGCGGAACCAATGCAATTACAGGTGTATTGGGCGGTTGGCTGGATTCTATCCCGATGCTGGTCATTTCCGGGCAGGTGCGTTACGATACCACGGCGCGATATGCGGAACGCTTTACCGGCGGCCTGCCGCTACGCGCGGTGGGAGATCAGGAGTTTGACATTACACGAGCGGTCTCCTGCATGTGCAAATATGCCGCGATGCTGGAGGATCCGGCGGATATCCGTTATATGCTGGAAAAATCCTTTTATCTGGCCACGCACGGTCGGCCCGGACCGTGTTGGATCGACATCCCTGTCAATTACCAGGGTATGACGATTGAGACAGAGGGCCTGCGCGGCTACGACCCGACGGAGGATGCACGGTCTTTTCCAGTATCGATCACGGCAGAGACGGTGGAAACAGTGCTGGAAAAGATTCGAATTGCCAAGCGTCCAGTGCTGTACGCGGGTAATGGTATCCGCCTTTCAGGGGGATACGACGCCTTTCGTTCCGCTGTGGAAAAACTTGGCATCCCGGTTTGCACTTATTGGGACGCTATCGACCTGATTGAGACGGAACATCCCTTCTATGTGGGACGCGGCGGAAATATGGGGGACAGGCCCGGAAATTTCGCAGTGCAAAACGCAGATTTGATTCTGGCCGTCGGTAACCGTCTGCCGATTCGAGTCGTGGGATATAACTGGAAGACATGGGCGCGTGAAGCCGAAGTGATTATGGTCGATGTGGATGAGGCAGAATTGAAAAAACATACTTTACATGTAGAAATGCCCATTCACGCGGATGCAAAGGACTTTTTTGAGCAAATGAACACGCGGCTGAACGGCATAGAGCAGCCGCTTTTTCAAGGTAGGGAATGGGTAACGGCGTGTCGGAAATGGAAGGAAAAATATCCTGTTGTTTTGCCGCGTCATTGGCAGGAAGACGGGCTGCACGCCAATGCCTATGCATTCGTTGACTATTTAAGCACGCAACTTCCGCCCCGTACGCTTACAGTTGTGAGTAACGGCACTTGTTGCGTTGCGGGTCATCAGGCATATGTTATTAAAGAAGGAACACGTTTTTTTAACAGCAATGCCGTTGCCTCCATGGGCTATGGTCTGCCTGCGGCCATTGGCGGTTGTGTTGCCAATAAAAGAAGAACGACGGTCTGCTTAGAAGGGGACGGCAGCATTATGATGAACCTTCAGGAATTGCAGACGATTATCACAAACGCTCTGCCGATTAAAATTTTTCTGATTAACAATGAGGGGTACCATTCCATCCGTCAAACACAGAACAATTTATTCGCAGACCATTGTAAAGTCGGTATCGGGCCGGAATCGGGAGATTTGTCTTTCCCAGATTTCAGCAAATTGGCACGGGTGTTTGGCTATCCATACTTTGCGGCGCACTCCAATAAAGAAATGCAGCGGGTAGTGGAGGAGTCGCTTGCAGTTGATGGGCCGACTTTTTGTGAAGTATTTGTTTCAACAGAGCAAGTTTTCGAGCCGAAATCCTCCACCAAGCGTTTGGAAAACGGTACGTTGGTATCCCCTCCGCTGGAGGACTTGGCTCCTTTTCTCCCGCGGGAAGAGCTTGCACAGAATATGTTTATCCCGATGGTGCCGGAAGCATGAGGACGTTGCATAGAGCGATTGTGACGGGAGCGACAGGCGCCGTCGGGACAGCTTTGGTGCGGGTATTGGCAGAAAGAGACATTGCGGTGACTGTGCTGTGCCGACCCGGTAGTGTACGGCGGGAAAATATCCCACAGCACCCGCGAGTGCGGGTATGCTTTGCAGATCTCACACGGTTGCGGGAAGCTGCAGCGGAACTGGATGACAGCTGTGATGCGTTTTTCCATTTGGCTTGGATGGGGACGGCAGGTGCGGCCCGCAATGATATGTTTCAGCAAAACAAAAATGTGGAGTATGCGCTGGAGGCTGTGGAACTTGCGGCGTCTTTGGGGTGCAAGATTTTTGTGGGAGCTGGTAGTCAGGCAGAATACGGCCGAGTGGAGGGAAAGCTTTGCGCAGATACGCCTGTGTTCCCGGAAAATGGGTATGGCATCGCAAAATTATGCGCGGGGCAGATGACGCGCATTGCTTGTGCCCAAAAGGGCATACAACATGTTTGGGCACGCATCTTGAGCGTGTACGGTCCGTATGACAATCCAAACAGTATGGTGATGAGCGGTATTTCTGCGCTTTTGCGCGGGGAGTGTCCGCGCTATACGCCGGGCGAACAGGAATGGGATTATCTGTACAGCGAAGATGCGGCTCAGGCATTGCTGCTGATGGCGGAAAAAGGAAAAAGCGGGATGGTATATCCTCTAGGTAGCGGGCAGACGCAGCGCTTGAAAAATTATATTGCCGCCATCCGCGACGCAGTGAATCCAGCACTTCCTGTGGCGCTTGGCGCGTTGCCATATCCTGAAAACCAGGTAATGTATTTGTGTGCCGATATATCCTCACTAACACAGGATGTGGGCTTCCGTCCCCGGGTGTCCTTTGAAGAGGGAATTCAAAAAACGGTAGATTGGGCGAAAGGCAGATAAAACGAATGAAGAAAAAAATCAGCATCATGATTCCGTGCTATAATGAGGAAGAAAATGCCCGCCCTATCTATGAGGCGGTCAAAGATGAGTTGGAGCGCGAATTGCCCGGGTACGATTATGAAATTCTCTTTATCGACAATAAATCGACGGATGGAACACGGCGTATCATCGAGAAAATTTGTGAGGAAAATCCGAAGGTAAAAGGGATTTTCAATGCGAAAAATTTTGGCCAATTCAACAGCCCTTACTATGGGATTTTACAGACGACGGGTGACTGCACCATTTCCATTTGTGCTGATTTTCAGGACCCTGTTGATTTGATTCCGGTTTTTGTCCGTGAGTGGGAAAAAGGATACAAGATCGTCTGCGGCATCAAAACCTCCAGCAAGGAAAATAGGCTTGTTTATTTTCTGCGTTCTTGTTATTATAAGGCGATTAAAAAAATGAGCAGCGTAGAGCAGATTGAGCATTTCACGGGCTTTGGACTGTATGACAAAAGCTTCGTGCAAGTTTTGCGTGATTTGAAAGATCCGACACCGTTTATTCGCGGGATTGTAGCGGAGCTGGGCTACGAGCGCAAGGATATAGAGTATACCCAGCCCCAGAGGCGCGCGGGAAAGACGCACAACAACTGGTACAGTTTATATGATGCTGCCATGCTGTCGTTTACCAGCTATACAAAAGTCGGGCTGCGCCTCGCCACGTTCGCTGGTTTTCTGATATCGGGAATCAGCTTTTTGCTGGCATTGGTCTATCTGGTGATGAAGCTCGTTTACTGGGACCGGTTCATCGCCGGGTCGGCACCTATGCTCATTCTCACCTGCTTTTTTGGAGGTGTTCAACTGTTTTTTATCGGTCTGTTGGGTGAGTACATTATGAGTATGAATGCCCGTATTATGAATCGTCCGCTGGTCGTGGAAGAAAAACGATTGAACTTTGAAAAACAGGAGGAAAGAGATGGAAAAGGCACAGAAGATTAAAACTTATGTGCTACTGCATGTATTGATGCTGATATTCAGCCTGTCTCCGGTTTGTTCTAAGTTGGCTGGGCAGCAGCCTTTCTTGAGCTTTAAGTTCGTTCTTTTCTATGGGCTGGTGATTTTGTTGCTAGGCATATATGCGCTTTTATGGCAACAAATCATTAAACGCATGCCTTTGACCACAGCATACGCAAACAAAGCTGTGACTGTGGTGTGGGGCATGGTTTGGGGAGCGTTGCTTTTTCAGGAAGATATTACGCTGCAAAAGTGTATTGGAGCGGCAATTATTGTGGTGGGCGTAATATTGTATGCATTCTCGGACAGCAAATCACAGAAGAGGAGGGCAACAGATGACTGATTTCTCTGCAGTGTTGCCTTATGCTCTGATTTCATTGTTAGGGGTATTCCTCTCATCGGTGAGCCAGGTAATGCTGAAAAGGGCTGCGATGCGCAAATATAGCAGTGTTGTGCAAGAGTATTTAAATCCACTGGTAATATTCGCATATGGGATTTTTTTTAGTACAACGTTGCTAGGCATCCTCGCCTATAAAGGAATGCCAGTATCTCTTGGCCCCGTTTTGGAAACAACAGCTTATTTTTATATTACTGTTTTCGGTGTTGTGATTTTCAAAGAAAAACTCAACAGCAAAAAAATTTTGGCATTATGTATGATTGTTATGGGAATTGTTGTATATGCGCTGGGATGATTGCTGTTGTGGTTGGGAGAATGTTACATAGCAGCTGAAAGCAGATGGATTTAAACGAAAGAATAAATATCAAAAAGTTATTGTGCTGTGCCTTTAAGGTGCAGAGCCTTTTGTAAAACAAAAAGCTGAACTTTTGCTCATTTGCAAAAGTTCAGCTTTTTTCGTTATGGTGGACCCGAAGGGGATCGAACCCTCGACCTTACGGATGCGAACCGTACGCGCTCCCAGCTGCGCTACGGGCCCACGCTTATTTTTGACAGGCGGTGAATGAAGCACCGTGCTGTCACCTATAATAGGATAAGACATTCAAAAGAAAATGTCAAGAGCTTTTTGAAAAAATTATCATGTGGGAGGACGCTGCAGTGGAACTCAGAGGATCGAAAACAGAGGCCAATTTGATCACGGCTTTTTCCGGGGAGTCTCAGGCTACAAATAAGTATACCTATTATGCCTCGAAAGCCAAGAGCGAAGGCTACGGACAAATCGGAGCGATTTTTGAGGAAACGGCCGGTAATGAGCGGGAGCACGCAAAGCTTTGGTTCAAGGCGCTCAACGGCGGCATCGCGGACACGCTGGAAAATCTCAGAGACGCAGCTACGGGCGAACATTATGAATGGAGCGACATGTACGCGGAATTCGCCAAAACAGCACGGGAAGAAGGCTTTGATGAACTTGCATTCCTGTTCGAAGGTGTGGCAAACATCGAAAAGACGCATGAAGAGCGATATCTGCGCCTTGTGCAGAATATTGAGGAAGGCCTTGTGTTCGAACGGGGCGGGGAAATGATCTGGGTTTGCCGCAATTGCGGCCATATCCATTGCGGAAGCTCCGCACCGCAGGTGTGTCCTATCTGCAAGCATTCCCAAGCTTATTTTGAACTGCGCGCCGAAAACTATTGAGTGCTGTCTTCCCAAAACGTCTGTGCGGATATACTGTATCCGCGCAGACGTTCTTTGCAAACGCCTTTGCGGCCGCCGGAAAATGTGATATACTGTAAAAAATACCGTTTGTCGAAAATGGTCGATAATTTTCGCTTGCACGGTGTGCCTTTGCTCCTTTACACTTATAAAGCAATATTGCATAAATATTGGTTTTAAAAGTGGAGGAATGGCAATGGAAACGACGGAAGTGCTCTACACACGCAATTTTACAGACTTAGGGCCGCTGCAGTCCGCACATGTTTTGCAGTATGCCCTTACAACAGACCCGGGATGTGCGTTTCGCTACGGGGTTTCCGTTACGGTGCTGCAGGCCGGAGGCCGGGACACGCAATCCTGCCGGGCAATCTGCGATACGCAGGAGGGGATCTGCCGTCTTCTTGTTTTCCTGTGGGAAAATGCGGTGGAGCCGTGCGCCGTGCGGGGG
>PPYF01018697.1_pt1 | contig 14212 bp, 17 predicted proteins | sample 1559871 | NCBI WGS metagenome assembly PPYF01 (sample SAMN08240021, study PRJNA423297) | Human gut metagenome, whole genome shotgun sequencing project. | reverse complement strand
ACAGGACCTTCAGATAATTCATGCATAATCAATAAAGACCATTTGCCAGCTAATAACTTTTGACTCGTTGCAAAAGGACATCAGCCCACTAAATCATGAACATTTACGAGTTGCTCTGCCATTGTAATTCTCCTGTTCTGTTTATATTACGTTATTCAAATCATATCACAAATTTATCGTATTGCAATCATTTTATAGTATCATTTTTTAGGGTACAAAGCTTTTTGAAATTTTTTCAATTAGTATTCAACACTGATTCTCTATACACGAAAGAACCGCTAGTAAAAACTAGCGGTTCTTTCGGTATCTTATTTCATATTTACTATATTAGTAATACAGTCTTTTACGCTACATAGTTCCTGAACAAAAGTTTCTATGTTAGCGGATTTTATCAGATGTTATCCCAATAATGTTTTCACATCATAGTTAAATTTAGCGGTTGTTTCAGCAGCTGTTTTCTGCCATTCTGTAGGTGCTGTGCCGTCTTTCTCAAGGAAGAATCCAGAGTCAAGGTAGCGAATGATGATATAGTTAGAATCCTTTTGATCAAACCAGTTACCACGACTGAAGTCGATACCATGACCTGTGTTACGTGTTACGATAGCTTCTAATAATGGCAACGTAATGGCATTCAAGGTGATTTTCATATCACATTTGTCGAAAATCTTTTTGAAGAAGGAACTAGGTTTTTCTTCTTTATAGACTAACAATTTACTAATTGTACCATTAGATGCACATATTACGCGGCGAATTTCATTAATAGGGATATCAATCTTACCATTTGAGATAACACCATTTTTAATGGTGATTTCTCGTTTCCCCATGTAGGAGTAATCCGGTCCGTATCTAAATCTTGGCCTTTTATATTTTTCCAATTATGGTCTCTAAACATAATCGTATAGTTACTATTTGAATTTAGATATCTTGTAAGATATAGCTCATTTACATCTTCAAAATCAATGTCAGTTATAACCTTTCCATTTGCATCTTTGCAAAGTACACCATTGTAACTAATAGTTAATGTACGACCTTTATCTTCAAATGTAACAGGATTTGTGTCGAATACAGAAATCATAATTCTCTCCTTCTATACTTTCACAAGTATGATGATTACTATACACAAAATATATTGTTAATTTTATTATATACTAACCAGAATTGAAACACAAAAAGCTGGCTCATAGAGCCAGCTTTCAGCATATCAAAACATATACAATATATGTTTATATATGAAGTTATGCAGCTATTAGATGCTTTCAACAGCAGCGATAGCAGCAACGTCTACAACGTCTTGAGCAGAGCAGCCACGGGAAAGGTCATGAACTGGTTTAGCCAAACCTTGAATCAATGGGCCAAGAGCGTCAGCGCCGGAGAAGCGTTGTACCAATTTGTAACCAATGTTAGCAGCTTGAAGATCAGGGAAAATCAAGATGTTAGCTTTACCAGCTACGTTGGAACCAGGAGCTTTCTTTTCTGCTACGGAAGGAACGATGGAAGCGTCCAATTGTAATTCGCCATCGAATTTGAAGTCAACGTTGCGTTCTTTCAAGATGTTAACAGCTTCAACCACTTTGTCTACTTCTGGAGTGGAAGCGGAACCTTTTGTGGAGAAGGATAACATGGATACGCGAGGATCAGCCATGCCAACAACTTTGCGAGCTTTTTCTACAGTGGATTCTGCGATATCAGCCAATTGTTCGCTAGTTGGGTTAGGCAATACGCCGCAGTCGGAGAATACGAGCATACCGTCGTCGCCATATTCTTTTTTGCTTGTGAACATGAACATGGAAGAAGATACAGTTTTAAGACCTGGTTTAGTACCTACAACTTGTAATGCAGCACGCAATACGTTTGCAGTTGGGCAACCGGAACCAGCAACCATGCCATCTACTGCGCCAAGACGAACAAGCATAGCACCGAAGAATAAGCAGTCACCTTTCATAGTTGCGTCAGCTTTTTCAGGAGTCATACCTTTTTTAGCGCGCAATTCTACGAATGTATCAACCATTTCTTGGTAACGATCGTAGTTAGCTGGATCGATGATTTCAGCACCTTCTACGGATACGCCAACAGCTTTAGCAGCTTCTGCGATTTCAGCTGGGTTACCTACTAATACAGGTGTTACGAAACCTTCTTTCAAAATGATTTCAGTTGCTTTCAATACGCGTTCATCTTTGTATTCTGGCAACACGATTTTTTTACCTAATGGTTTTACTTGGTCTTTTAATTTTTGAATTAAATCCACGATTTTTGCCTCCTTAACATTGGCTTATGCCATATCAATACTATTATTATAGCAATTTAATAGCTCTCTAACAACCATTCTAAAACATTTCGTTGTTGAATTCCGTCATAATTTGCATTTTTATTTAATTCATCCAATGTAAGTAAAAACTTTGGATATTGGTCTTGTACAGCCTTAAGAGGTGCGAGCTCACGATTTAGCGTATTAGGATCTAACACAGTTTCGCTTACCTGATAGTATTCTGTAACACCCGCTTTTTGTGCAACAAAGTCAATTTCACCCTTAGCTAATTGGCCTACATATACAGTATATCCACGACGAATGAGTTCAAGAAAAACGATATTCTCTAAAATATGTCCTGTATCACGACTCGCGTTGCCAACTAATAGATTACGTAATGTTGCATCCACACAGTAGTACTTTGCATTTATGCGCAATAATTCTTTACCGCGCACATCATAACGATTGACCTTATATAGCAACAAGCTATCTTGCAAGCCTTGTAAATATCGTTCTACCGTTTTATTATCTATTTTTCTACCGGCGCTAACGAGCGAATTTGCAATCTTATTTGGTGAAAGCAAGCTACCTATGTTAGACATAATATATCTCACAATATCTTGTAAGATTGTAACATCACTAATCTTCAATCGAGCTACAACATCATGTAATAATAAGGTATTATATAGGCCTCGTAGATATTCTTGTATATCAAAATCTTCGCCCCCTAATTGTTGCGTATAAGGGAATGAGCTTTCACGAAGATAGGACTCATAGGCAGGAATTAAAGAGTACTGATTACCATCGTATTTGCTATGGTAAAACTCACTAAAGGATAGTGGTAACATCTGAATTTCCACATATCGTCCAGTTAGTAGCGTAGCGATATCGGATGACATAAAGTATGCATTAGATCCTGTAATATATAAATCTGTATTTTCTTTTACAAACAAGCTATCTACGACGCGATGAAACTGATCAACGTGCTGAATTTCATCAAGGAAAATATAATTCATTTCATCAGGCTGCATACGCTCTAAAATATATTGATACAGCGCATGATAATCTCGTAAATTCTCATATTCTAGTTCTTCAAAATTAATGGATATTATCTGTTCAGGTTTAACGCCTTCCGATAACAGCTCATCCTTAAATAGCCTAAATAACGTAGATTTCCCACAACGACGTATACCAGAGACAACCTTAACAATAGGCCGATTCCGATTACGTCGTAAAAAATCTAGATATCCTTGGCGCTGAATTAATTTCATAAGGGCCTCCTCATCTATGTACGTTCTCATAGATGGAACCCTCTTATTAGTATTGTCAAATATCATATCGACCACCTAATAACTTTGGATTCCATTCCAACTTTATATTAATTTTATCATAAAATTGGATTTCATTCCAAAGATTTACTATTTAGTGTTCAAATATGGATTCTATTCCAATGTTTTATACAAAGAATATTCTATACTATCAGTATCATTCTTTTACCTAAAAATAGGGTCTCCTTATGTTGAATAACAACCACATAAAACAGTACAATACTAGTAATAGAAATACTGTATTACTTCGAAAATACTGTTTACCTCACTAGTTTATATGTAATATGGGAGGACTCATGGCCAACACAGACACAACAATCAATGCACTTATCAATCCTCAAATCAACGATACCCCCATTGATATAGAGAAAACCATCAAAGCCTTAGAACGCAACAACTTCGTGGTCCATTATTTTGAAACAGGCGCTGATGCGGTGGCCTATTTACAGTCTCGCATTCAACATAAACGAGTAGCTATCGGTGATTCACGCACCTTATTGGAACTCAAGGTTCATGATGCTTTGTCCGAGGTCAACGATGACATAACAGATATTCAGCGACCTCTTCCTGGTGAAAGTTTCCGCGATACAGCGCTACGCACCATGGGGCGCGATGTATTTTTAACCTCTGTTAACGCCTTAGCGCAAACGGGTGAAATGGTCAACATCGATGGTACTGGCAACCGTGTAGCGGCCTCTCTATTCGGATCACAAGAGGTCTTTTTCGTACTAGGACGTAACAAAATTACGCCTGACTTGGCCTCTGCCATCTACCGGGCGCGCAATGTGGCGGCACCACTGAACAGCAAAAAAAATAAAAAAAGTTCCCTCAATCCTTGTGCCAAGCTAGAAGAAAAATGCTACGACTGTAGTTCGCCTGACAGGATTTGTAATGCCTTAACGATCTATTACAAGAAAATGCGAAACATGCAAACCATGGAGGTTATTATCATCAACGAGGATTTAGGATTTTAATGAAATTCTATATGCCGATGTTCTATGCCGTGAAAGTCGATAAAGCCTAAGTCAGGGCCTCCAAAAAATGTATCTAAGGGCATATTATCAAAGCCATTGACTATCCTACACAGCGTAGATATACGAGGGTCTATATTCCCCTTTTCCAGTCCGCTAATATAGGACTACGCCTAAGTGTTGGATAGCCTTTTCTGACTGTGTTTCACTACATACGATATCATACGTCATAGAAACCTCACTTTCTACTATCCATAATAGCAACTCTTTGCCTCCACAATACGGCAACCACCTATGAGGGGCCATACCAACTTGAATTGTGATGACATATAATAGAAAATCCCTTGCGATACATTCATATTGCAAGGGATTTTTATACATATTATGTTATAAAATTATACCTGTACACACATACATGTATATTCTTGTACATAAAACTCTTATTTATTCTCTTCTGCAGTAGCCATAGCACGTTTGATTTCCATGTATTTAACCATGCCATCAACGGCTTTTTTAGCTTCGCGCATCGCAAGTACTACAGTAGCTGGTTTATGCACTACGTCACCACCGGCGAATACACCTTCACGGCTTGTCATGCCGTATGGTTCTTCGGATGTGATGATATAGCCTTTTTCGTCTACGCGAAGGTTGTTACCTTCCCCAACGAGGCGTGCATTAGGTTTATGACCAGCAGCGATGATGATCTTATCGACAGGCATCACTTGGTATTTACCTGTGCCGTGGATACCCGCACCATCGTCATTAAGGGCCATTACTTCGTATTTAAAGCCTTCTACCTTGTCTTTACCTTCTACACCAACTGGAGATGCGAACCATTGGAATTGAACACCTTCGGCACGGGCTTCTTCGTATTCAGATAACAAGGCTGGCATTTGTTCTTGGCTACGACGGTATGCAACAGTGACAGATTCACAGCCTAGACGTACGCATGTACGAGCCGCATCCATCGCTACGTTACCACCGCCGATGATAACAACGCGGTCCCCTTTCTTCACAGGAATCGCTTTTTCTTCAAGCTCACCATTTTCTACCAATTGTACATTTGTTAACAAGTACATTGCTTGGAATACGCCTGTAATTTGATCGTTTTCCATACGTACTTCTTGAGGAATATGTGTACCCGTACCGATGAAGATGGTATCAAAGCCTTCTGCAAATAGATCATCCAAGGATTTATCTTGGCCGATGAATGTATTACATACGAATTTAACGCCTAAGCCTTCAAGACGGGCGATTTCACGACGTACAACGGACTTGGACAAACGGAACTCAGGAATACCGAATAAGAGTACGCCGCCTGGTTCGGATTGACCTTCAAATACAGTGACATCATAGCCGAGTTTTGCTACGTCGCCTGCAACGGACAAGCCTGCAGGGCCGGAACCGACAACGGCTACTTTACCGAGATCTTGTTTAATTTTCTTAGGTTTGCGCAATCCATTGATGCTTTCAAAATCGGCAGCAAAACGTTCCAATTTACCGATGTTGATAGGCGGTTTCTTAGCCTTATTCATGATGCAGTTGCCTTCGCATTGATTTTCGCGTGGGCACACGCGACCACAGATAGCTGGCAAGTTTGTACGTTCCGCCAAGATATCGTTGGCTAAGCCAAAGTTACCGCGCGCGATGGCTTGGATAAAACGAGGAATCTCGTTTTCAATCGGACAGCCCATGCGGCACAAAGGTTTTGGACAATTTAGACAACGTTTCGCCTCAGCGAGCGCCTCCTCCATCGTATAATCCGCATCAAAATGAAGTGGTTTTAATTCGTTACTCATGGCACATGCCTCCTAACAAGGATCCAGTACTATACTTATATAGCGTTGCATGCACCTAAGCTGTCCGATGGTGTGGTCACTGGTGAGACACACACTATTCTATAGTACATTTTAAATTGTGAAAGCGAGCTCCGTCAAGAAGCTGAGCTACAATATGCTTATTTTATATACATTTATTGCTATAATACATACATAAGGCAACATAAATGAGGTATTCCTATGAACACTACAGAATTTACTGAAACATACTACATAGACCGCCGCGGTTCTCATTCCCGCAAATGGGACGGCGAATATTTAAAATTTAGTCGCACCGACCTACTACCACTCTGGGTGGCAGATATGGACTTTATAACACCACCATGCATACAAGAGGCCATTTGTAACTATGTAACAACCAATCCTCTAGGTTATACCATGACAAATCCAAATTATATAGAAGCTGTCATACATTGGCACAAACGCCGTCACAACTGCACTATTGAACAAGACTGGATCACTAGCGCCCCCAATGTTATTACCGGTATCATGTGGTGTATTGGGGCTTTCACCAAACCAAACGATGCCATTACAGTCCTTACGCCCGTGTACGGAGCCTTCGATGCCCGTGCCAATGATGCAAACAGACACATCGTTGCAGTGCCATTACATCGCACGACGACCAATGGATATACTGTTGATTACGATGCATTCGAGTCCGCCATTAGTCAAAACGATGTGAAGGTTTTCATCCACTGCAATCCCCATAATCCTGTGGGACACGTGTGGACCGAAGAAGAAATGGACCGATTATTTAGCATTTGTCAGCGTCACAATGTGCTCATCATAAGCGACGAAATCCATCAAGACCTTATTACCGGTTCCACACCATTTACGCCCGCACTATCCGTATCCAACGGTCATTATGCAGACCATATGATAACCATGTCATCTGTGTCAAAATCGTTTAACATGGCCAGCTTACATCAGGCGGAAGTGATGATTCCCAACGAGACATTACGCACTCAATATAACGCCTATAAGGCGCAAGTGTACCACACGGATGCAGATGTCATCGCAGAAACGGCTATCACTGCGGCCTATACCCATCCAGAGGCAGAGGCGTGGCTAGACGATGTATGCGCTGTCATCCGCGAAAACTACGAATATCTATGCGATGAACTACTCTCAGCCCTACCAAAGCTTCGCATCAGCCCTATGGACGGCACCTATTTGGCATGGATAGATTTCGGTGCCTATGTAAAACCTGAAGATATGCACGACCTATTCGAACATCAATGCCGTATCGCGCCAAGCTTTGGCGAATGGTTTGGCGGTAAAAACTACGCCACCTTTGTACGAGTTAACTTAGCCACGAGCCTAGCTAATATCAAAACAGCTACGCACAGCATCATCGACCATATCCGTTCTTAGTCCTACGTATAAAGAGGCTGCTCTAGCATCAGTTCTAGAGCAGCCTTTTGTCATATTTTCGTATATAGGATTTCTTATTTAGATCTTGCGAAATGGTCCTTTGCAAATTGCATATCTTGTACGAGTTCCAATGTGCCAAGGTATTTCTTATTTTTGTCGCGAACCGCCATGTAGTTTACATAGAATGGACGGCCTTGTTTTTCAAGCCATACGGCCACATTATCGCGGTCCCCTTTACGGAAGGAATCGATGATACCGCGCACGATAGGTTCTACCTTAGGTGGATGACAGGAGAATACATCGCGACCGATTGCCGTAGTAGGGCGTTTAAAGACCTTTTCGCCGTCGTTAAAATAACGGTTAATGTCTTCATGGTCAACGAAAGTTACTTCCAAGATCATTTCTTGAGCACGTGTAAGAAGCTCATCAAAACGTCTATACCAATCATCTACACTTTGACTAGATTTTGCCAAATCACCCAATTGGTCTCGAATATCGCCATCAACAGTCCACATAACCATGGATGGGCCACCGATAGCATAATCCACCTTTAATTTTGGATATAACAAATCGCCTTTTTTAGCATAGTGAACGGATAATTGACGCACTCTATTTACATCATCAACGGTTGCCGTTTTATCGGCCACTTTAGGACGAAGCTCTTCAATCAAATCATTAAGCGCCTTATTTTCTTCCGTCATTTGGTTGAGCGGATGGCCTATCGTTTCTACAAGCGTTGTTACCGTTTGTTTCTTATCTTGAGCTTCTAAAGCAGCCTCAACCTTCGCATGCTCTTCTTCCATTTGTTCATGAATGGTAGAACCGTGGAACAAAGCGGAATGAAGGTCGCATAATTGTTGTACCTCTTCTAGAGGTGTACCTTCGCGCATAAGGCCTTGTTCAGCTTTCATGATTTCACTGGCTTCTACATGTTTAAATTGGCTGGCAAAATCTTTGCGCACATCGCCAAGGGCTTCCCCTGTACCTAAGCGTTTTAAGAAGCCTTTTAATTGCTCTACCCGTTCGCTATCGGGTACAGTATCCTCTGCGTTAGCTTCTGTATTTTCACTAGCCTTAGGTTCCTCATCTTGAGTGGCTGGTGCCTCAACAGGAACATCCTTAGCAGATGCTACATCATCACCGTGTAGGTTGGGCATATCACCTTCTAATGTAAAACCAGCTTTCATAAAGGCCCCTACAATATCCATCATAGAGATGCCCTTCATCTTAGCCCCTTTAGGGATAGTCATAATTTTGCCAACGGAATGGAGCATCACCTTATTGGTAATTTCTGTGAAGCCCAATCCTTTCATAATATCTATAACCTCTGGATATTCTTGTACCAAATCATATACGGATTTTGATAAATCTAATTTCTTTTCCATTTTGATCCCCTCGTGTCAAAAATATTGTTTATTGCTTATGTTAGTAGCCTCTATACGTTTTCGTATATAAGGTAATTTACATTCCGAAAGGTCATCTTTAATAACCTATAATTCTATGATAAACGATATCGATTAGAAAATCTGTATCCATGGCTATACTTTTGAAAGTTATTCAAAAAAATAACGAATAGATGACAAATCAATCCATAAATTGGACATAGATGTATCATCTATTCGTTAACAATCATCTTATTGATGATGAGGTTGCAATGCTTTTTCGTAGTTTTCAGCGACTGCATCCCAGTTGATAACACGGAAGAATTCCTTAATATAATCTGGGCGACGATTTTGGTAATGCAAGTAATATGCATGTTCCCATACATCTAAACAAAGAATGGCAGTTTTACCTTCCAAAAGAGGATTATCTTGATTAGCCGTAGAGGTTACTTCTAGTTTGCCATCCTTGTTGACCACTAGCCAAGCCCAGCCAGAGCCAAATCGTGTTGCCGCCGCTTGGGAGAAGCTTTCAACAAAAGCATCATATCCGCCTAAATCAGCATCGATAGCATCCTTCAAAGGGCCTTGCAATTTAGATGTATCAGGTTTTGTCATGATATCCCAAAACATGGTGTGGTTTTTATGACCCCCACCATTGTTGATAACCGCTTGACGGATATCCTCTGGCACATTGGCAATATCGCCGAGAATACAATCTACGCAACCATAGGCAAGATCCGGGTATTTAGCGATGGCTGCATTCAAATTATTAACATACGCTTGGTGATGCTTATCATGATGCAGTTTCATCGTCTCTGCATCGATAACAGGTTCTAGATAATCATAAGCATATGGTAATGGTGCGAGTTCGAAAGGTTTCATAATAGTCCTCCTTTTAATTAGGGCACGAACGAACATTTATTACAGAATATCAATATATTCGCTATTCAAAGCCTTATTCATGCTACGAACAGCACAGAATTTACCACACATGCTACAAGTTTCACTATGGCCCTCCTCTGGAGCTCGGCTTTCACGAATATTACGAGCTTTTTCAGGATCAAGCGCACAAGCATATTGCGCCTCCCAATCTAGTATGCGTCTAGCATCAGCCATCGCATCATCCTTATCACGAGCACCTGGAATACCACGCGCTATATCCGCTGCATGAGCTGCTATTTTGAAAGCCATAATACCTTCTTTCACATCGTCTGCATTAGGCAATGCTAAATGCTCTGCTGGCGTTACATAACAAAGAAAGGACACCCCATACATGCCCGCCACGGCACCGCCAATAGCAGCTGTTATATGATCATAGCCAGGTGCAATATCTGTTACTAGTGGGCCTAATACATAGAACGGAGCCCCGCCACATAAGGCTTCCTCGATTTCCATATTCGCTTGAATTTGGTTGAGTGGCACATGACCTGGGCCTTCAACAATCACTTGCACGCCTTTAGCTCGAGCGCGTTTAGTCAATTCTCCAAGACGTACCAGTTCCTCAATTTGACATACATCCGTAGCATCTGCCAAACAACCTGGTCGACATGCATCACCTAAAGAAATGGTTACATCATATTCTCGGCAAATGTCTAAAATATCATCAAAGTGTTCATAGAATGGGTTTTCCTTACCAGTCATGCTCATCCAAGCAAAGATAAGGCTGCCACCACGACTAACGATATTTAGTCTACGTTTATGCTTTTTAATTTGCTCAATAGTTTGACGCGTAATACCACAATGTAAGGTTACAAAATCAACGCCATCCTCTGCATGGAGTCGGATAGTATCTAAGAAATCCTCAGCAGTAAGTTCTACCAAATCCCGTTGATGATGAATAACGCTGTCATATACTGGTACCGTGCCAATCATGGCTTTACATTCGCTAGTTAATTTCCGTCTAAAAATACGAGTATCACCATGAGTGGATAAATCCATAATCGATTCAGCACCAAGTTGAATCGCCCAATTTACCTTTTCTATTTCACTATCATAATCAGTAACATCTCTAGATGTACCAAGATTCACATTAATTTTTGTACGTAACGCTTTACCGATGCCTTCTGGATCGATACAAGTATGATTCTTATTACAAGGAATAACAACTTGTCCTAGTGCAACTAGTGCTCGTAATTCCTCTTCATCCATGTGTTCCTTTTCTGCCACAATATGATCGATACCCTTGAATGGTTTTGCGTGCTTCCTACGCGGGCATGATCCCGATCAGGTCAAAGGTCAGGTGCTAACAGCCCTTTCTCAGCCTATCTCATAGGCTCCCTTGCATACTCTGCTATGTAATTGTGTATAGCATATCACTATTTAACTAATATTTCAATCTATACCTCTATTACAAATCATTAGCTACTTCAATCTGACATTGACGCATAGTTAATAATGCTGCTTCATGGCTTTCCTCAGTAACCCCTGCACAGCACTTTGAATCTACATGAATTGGAACCTCTGGCAAGCCAGCTTTCAACAATATGGCATTCGACACAACGCACACATCTGTACAAACACCGACCAAGGTTATACTTTCAATAGGCTCAGCTGTATTCATACCTTGCAAACGCGTAACCAATTCAGAGGATCCAAAATTAGGTTTATCAATGATAAAGTACGGATGGATGGTATTACGTTTTTCTGCGGCCGTGATGAGGCTCTCCATAATTTGCCAACCAATCGTATCTTTCACACAATGCACAACTGGCAAATGCTGACCTTCTTGGCTTTCAAGATAATTAGTATCGTGAGTATCTCGTGTAAAAATAACTGGTCCATCAAAGGATGCAATTTTTTGACGTACATTATCCACGATGGCCTGAGCCTCTGGAGAACCAAGAGAGCCATCCACAAAATCATGTTGCATATCAATTACGACTAAAACGTTCATGTTCTATCCCTCCACAACGACATGGTGCACCCGATTCGGCGTATTATGGGCAATGCGACCTGCTGCAGCGGCCGCCACGGCACCAACTAAATCATCAAGAAACGTATTGCAGTGACTATCAACTTGACTATCTAGATTTTTAACAATGCCCGGTTTTACCTTATCAATATAACCATAGTTCGTAAATCCAATAGATCCGTATAAATTCACAATGGATAAAGCGAGGATTTCATCAATACCAAACAACGCTTCATCACGAGTCATGATACTTTGTAGTGGCTCAGATAATTTCTTCTGCTCCGCCAATCTATCCAATTCTATGCCCGTAATAATGGCATTTTGTGTTTCTCGTTTTTCAAGTACGGCCTGTACACTCTCTACGCACTCATCCATCGTCAAATCAGGAATATATGGTTGTTGAATCATCATCACAATATCTGCAATGTCCTGAACGGTAACGCCTCGTTCCTTTAATAAATTATACGTACACGCCTTTAATTCCTCCTGAGATATCATAATTGCTCCTCAAAATTATACAAATTTACGTAACACATTATACCTTGATTATACCACGAAAAAATCCCTACCGATGTTCTATCGGTAGGGATTCCATGATTAGATTTTCTTAACCATTTCAGATTTCAATGCCATCGCACCAAAACCATCGATTTTGCAATCGATATCGTGTCCGTCGCTCGCATCAGAAATAAGGCGAATGTTTTTAACACGCGTACCTTGTTTCAATACGCCAGCGCCTTTTACTTTGAGGTCTTTTACAACAACAACGGTATCGCCATCAGCTAGCTCGTTGCCGTTAGCATCGCGAATGATACCTGCTTCAGCTGCAGCTTGTGCGTCAGCCGCTGTCCATTCATTGCCACACATAGGGCAGATAAACATATGACCGTCTTCGTATGTGTACTCATCGCCGCACTTAGGGCAGTTAGGTAAATTTGCCATTTAGATCTCCTTTTTCACTACATAATGAAAGTATTATACATTTATCCCTTCTTTGAAACGCTCGTAAATTTATATTTAATTAATCTAAGCACATCATCTATAAATATTTATACTATATTAGTTCTAGTTCTTGCTTTAAAGCTCGTTGTAAAATTTGTGAAAAATTAAGTTGTTTCTCTTCTGCTTTATGATTTAACCAGCTTGGGATTGTGAGAGTCTTTTTTATAGCCTTGTTATCTGTTCTTTTTAAATACTCTTCTTCGTCCCATTTTACTAAATCTATAAACTCCCCTTCATTACATTTAATATCGATTGGATTACTTGCTTTTGGAAATTCCTCGCCATCCTCACTCAATGAATATAAATAAATACCTAGTGCATCTTCAGCCATCTCTACCGCTTCACATAAAGTATCACCTTCAGTTACGCAGCCTAATAAATCTGGAAAACTTACCGTATATCCATTTTCACCGTCTGTACTAAATACAGCTGGGTACATTTCCTTTCTCATTATTTCCTCCTATCTAGACATTCAGCTTGTGATTATCTTAACTCCACCATTTTATCTTGATAGGTGGCTATTTAAGCCCCGCTTGCTTCAAGATTGTTTGTAATGTTTTAGGTTTTAAATCTTCTTTATGTAGTGCTATAGTCACTCGCCCATTTTTTGTTGGATGTTTTAATATATGATGTGAACCTCTAACTCTATCAATATACCAACCATCCTTTGTTAAAACCTTCATTAACTCTTTTGGTGTGGTCAAACTTTAATCACCGTCCTTTTATATTTTTGATTTATATATATATTAATACGTATTTATACGTATGTCAATTATTTGTAATCTTGATTCAAAAGATGTTCATACAACTCTAACTTATCTTCTAGATTATTCTTATAGCCTTCCAATCGTTTAATTTCGGTCTCAATAAACCGATAATGGTCTTGCAACAGGGTCATTCTTTCATGGACCGTATGAGATCCAGCATACCTTAAATCCGCATACCGCTTGATATTCGCAAGTGGCATTCCCATGTCTTTCAGGCGTTTAATAAACTGCACAAACCCCACATCCTCCGCATGATAATTGCGAATACCGTTCTGCCGCTCAATGTGAAGGAACCCTTGATCCTCATAATATCGCAATGTAGAAATAGACAGTCCCACCAATTTTGAAAATTCACCGATTTTCATACTTTCACCACCTTGACCTCAAGTATACT
>PPYF01196130.1_pt1 | contig 14215 bp, 8 predicted proteins | sample 1559871 | NCBI WGS metagenome assembly PPYF01 (sample SAMN08240021, study PRJNA423297) | Human gut metagenome, whole genome shotgun sequencing project. | reverse complement strand
ACCTTTGACGCCCAGGGCGGCACGTTTAAAGATGACTCGCTGAAAACCATGACCGCCCCCATCCTCAGCGAGGTGGATTCGTCCAAGGTGCCCAGTGTTGCCAAGAGCGGCAATGCCTTCGGCGGCTGGTACTATGATGCGGCCTGTACCGAGGGCAAGAAGTGGGACGCCAATACCGCCCGGATGCCGGGGAAAGGCATCATGCTCTACGCCAAGTGGACGGAGCGCACCGGCCCCGTGGCCCCCGACGACCCGGAGATGCAGTATCACCGGGAATCTGCCCTGGACAACCTGGAAAAAGCATTTAACAAGTATAAGAAAAGCGACTACAGCGAAGCAAACTGGAAAAAGCTGGTGGCCGCATATGAGCAGGGAATTGCGGATATCAACGCCGCTCTGCCCGCCGAGGACTTCATCGAAAATAACATCATCGCGGCCCTGAACAAGGCGCTGGCCGCTATGCAGGCCATCCCTGCTGACCACGCCGGACGGATCGAGGTGGCGGTGTCTATGGACGCAAACACCTTGAGTCTGGGCTATCTGATTAAGCCGACCCTGGTCACTGTGGATGACCGTACCCCCGCCAGCGTGGTCATTACCGACCTGCTCAGCGAGAACGGCTACGACTGGGAGAACACCGGAAGCATTACCAACAGCTTCTACCTGGCCGGTGTGAAGCCTGTGAACCAGACCAAAGCCAAAATCCCACAGTACATCTTGGACCATGCCGGCTCCGTCAACATGGGTGACAGCAGCGATAAGACATTGAGCGAGTTTGATTACCACAACATGTCCGGCTGGATGTACAGCGTGGACAACGACTTCCCCGGCGTGGGCGCTTCGAACTGGCAGATGTCGGACGGCGAGGTCATGCGCTGGCAGTTCACCGTCTGGGGATATGGCGCAGACTTGAACGCAGACAATACCGCCTGGGGCAGTTCCAGTATCGTGAACGTGGGTGACAAGGGCTCCCTTACCTGGGCCGTGGCCGAGCTGCGGAGCGAGTACGACGACGAGGTTCTGGAGGCCAACGAGGTCTATATGGACGCCATGGAGGTTCTGACGGACCCTGAGGCCAGCCAAAGTAAAATTAACAGCGCGAAAACCGCGCTGGCCAAGGAGGACTTTGACAAGCAGCCTGAAAAGCCGGACGTTCCAACCGTGGATGTGAAGCCGGGGGCCAATGTGGATAAGGACGGCAACGCCAAGGTGGAGCTTACCGAAAAAGAGATCGAAACGATGATCAAGAATGCAGTGGAAGGCGAGGCGGAGATCATTGCCATCTCTCCCGAGATGGACAGTGAGGCCACCAGCCTGGAGGTCACATTCCCCAAGGGCGCCGTGGATGCTATTTTGGAAGAGACAAAGGCGAGTGTATCCATACAGAGCGATCTGGGCCGGGTGCTTCTGTCCCGGGATGTCCTGACCTCCATTTCCAAAACGACGGAGGGTGGCGCGGTCACCGTGACGGTGGCCGTCGGTAAAGCTGAGAACGCCGGTGGGCTGCTGAAGGGACAGAAGGATGTGACCGAGGAGGCCCTGAAGGACTGCTCTGTGACCGAGGTGACCATCCGCTCCGGCAAGGAGAAGGTAACCGCTTTCGGCGGCAAGTCCATCACCCTCTATCTGCCGGTGGAGAACAAGGCGTTTGAGGTGGGCAAGAGCTATGTCGTCTATCAGATCAGCGACGACGGTTCTGTGGAACAATTGGTGGGCAAGTGTGTCAAGACTGGCGGAAAGCGCTTTCTTGAGGTGACCACCACCCACTTGAGCACCTTCGTGGCGCTGCCTGTCGAGGTGGTGGATATGCCCTTTACGGATGTGAAGGAGGAGGACTGGTTCTACGGCGCGGTGGTGTATGCCTACCAGAACAGTATCCTGACCGGAACGGGTGAAACCACCTTCTCTCCCAACGGCCCCATGACCCGCTCGATGCTGGTTACGCCGCTGTGGCGGCTGGAGGGCGAGCCTGAGGCGTCTGGCGCATCCGGCTTCCCGGATGTGAAGCCGGATGCGTGGTACGCCGAGGCTGTGGATTGGGCCAGCCAGACTGGTATCGTCAGCGGCACAGGTGCGGGCTTTGACCCGGAGGGCAGCGTGACCCGTGAGCAGATTGCCTCCATCCTGTACCGCTATGCAAAGCTCAAAGGCTGGGATGTGAGCAAAACGGCCAGTCTACAAGATTTTGCCGACGGTGCGGATACCTCCGCTTGGGCAACCCGGGCTATGGAGTGGGCCTATGCGGAGAAGCTGATTACCGGAAAGGATGGAAATCGTCTGGACCCGCAGGGCCAGGCCACCCGCGCTGAGGTTGCCGCCATTCTGATGCGGCTTCTGGAGAGCAAGGCGGAGAAGGCCTGAGACTCTGGAAGAACCATAAAGGCCCCGTTTGGCTCCGGTCTGCAAAACCAGGCCGGGCTGTATGGGGGCTCCCCCGGTAAGGATAGAGGGAGCCCCTCCTTACTCGAGCAGGAGCCCGGCAGACCGAATTCGACCTGCCGGGCGGCCCTGCCCACAATCAAACAGAAAACACAGTTGGGTGAAACTCCGGGAAACCGGTACGGGCCTGCCCCCGCCGTCCAGTCGGCAAGACCTGATTGTGGAAAAATGGGTGGGATGTACCGATACAAGGCACGTTCACCCAATGGGAGAGCGTGCCTTTACTTGTTGAGGTGAGCGGTATAATGCTCAAAGAGCAAAAGCTGACGGAAAAAGAGCTGCTGGGATACCGCCAGTGGCTCTCAGAGCTGGACGAGGAAAGCCGGGGAGAGCAGGGAACTTCCAGACAGGCGATGGATCCGGACCTGTGGAGAATTTTTGACCCCAAAGGGAATATTGGCCGGCAGATTTATGAGAGCTATACGGATGAGGCGTTTTTGGAGGCTGTGGTGGTGACAATGGACCATCCGGGGCATAAGCCTCGGACATATCAGCTCAGCCCCATTCGCCAGGTTTATTTGAAGCAGCGGTTTGGAAACATCAATAAAGCCTGCTGGGCGGCCAGAGGATTTCGGAAGAGGCTGGAAGAGCAAAAGCGGTGGCCGCCAGACTGGCCGGAGCGGGTATCCGCTGACGGATTCAGGGCGTATTGTGAACGGATTGGTTCTCCCCTGACGGAGCGGGAGGCAGAACTGGCGGAACATATGTGCAGATCTGTCAGAGAGAGCTGGCGCCCACCGGAGGAAGAAGAAATCCCGCCGGAGCTCAAGATGCTGTTTCAAAAAAAGCGATGCAGCAATAAAAAGGCCATGGAGCTGATGGGCATACCCGTCCTTAGCAAGCTGGCCATGAAGCATTTGTGGAGCTATTGGCTCAGCGCCTGGAGGGAACCTGCAGGGCCTTCCGAAAGAAAAACAGAAGGAGACGCGGTCATATGAAGAAATGGAAACAGCGCGGATTCGCATTTGTGCTTGCCCTGTCCCTGACCACGGGTATGTTGACGGGAGCACAGGCGGCCGTATCCAAAGAGACCTTGAACGATGCGGTGCAGGATACCGCAGAATATATGTACCGCACCGTACAGGATCCGCAGGTAGGGTCTATCGGCGGTGAATGGGCTGTGCTGGGGCTGGCCCGGAGCGGGTACGATGTACCGGACAGCTATTATCAGGACTACTATGCCACTGTGGAGACATATGTGAAGGCCTGCGACGGCAAGCTGCACGATAAGAAATATACGGAGTATTCCCGGGTGATTGTTGCCCTCAGCTCGATTGGGAAGGACGCCAGAAATGTGGGGGGATATGACCTGACTAAACCGCTGGGCGACTATGACAAGACCATCTGGCAGGGCCTTAACGGCCCCATCTGGGCGTTGATTGCGCTCGACTCCAGAGATTACCCCATGCCGGAAAACCCAGAGGCAGAGACACAGGCGACCCGGCAGATGTACATAGACCGCATATTGGAGTGCCAGCTGCCTGACGGAGGGTGGAGCCTTTTCGGAGGAACCTCTGCGGCATCCTCCGGAGACGGCGTATCCGACCCGGACATCACAGGGATGGCGCTGCAGGCGCTGGCCAAGTATCAGGATCAGCCAGCAGTGGCAAAGGCGACGGAGGAAGCGCTGGCGTGCATGTCCAAGAAGCAGAACAGCGAAGGCGGTTTTTCCTCTTGGGGGACTAAGAATTCCGAGAGCTGTGTCCAGATTATCGTAGCTTTGTGCGAGCTGGGAATTCCGCTGGACGACCCCCGTTTTGTCAAAAACGGAAACACGCTCCTGGACAATCTGATGACCTTTTATCTGCCCGGAAACGGGTTCCTGCACACGGCAGACGGCTCCGGCTCCAATCAGATGGCATCGGAGCAGGCGTTCTATGGCCTTATTGCCGCCCAGCGGCTTCAGGACGGCAGAAACAGCCTCTACCGGATGAGCGATGCCCGAACCATCCCAGACGGACCGGCGACGGGTCCTGCCAAAGGAGCGGGATTGGAGGGGAAAGATCCGGCAGTCCATTCCAGCCCTATCACTCAGATGGGCAAAACATTCGATGACATTACCGGGGTCAATGCCCATAAAAATCAGCCTGCCATTGAGGCGCTGGCCGCCCGCGGCATTATTGACGGCAAGTCCGATGGAAGCTTTGACCCGGAGGGAAGCATGACGCGTGCCGAATTTGCTGCAATCGTGGTGCGGGCACTCGGGCTCACACCGGAGGGGAAGAACAGCTTTTCTGACGTTGCCGCAGAGGCCTGGTATGCGCCCTATGTGGGGACAGCCTATTCCTGCGGCATTATTACCGGAGTTGGAGACGGCCGGTTCAACCCCAGCGGCACGATCACCCGCCAGGAGGCCGCGGTAATGGTTTCCCGTGCAGCCAAGCTGTGCGGACTGGAGACAGAAATGGACAATGCAGCAACCCGAAATATGCTGGCGCAGTTCCCTGATTATATGGGTACCGCCGAATGGGCCCGCGCTCCACTGGCATTCTGCTATCAGGAGAAAATTTTGGACCAGGCTGAGCTGAACATCAGGCCCCTGGAGGCTGTAACCCGGGCTGAAGTGGCCCAGATGCTGTTCAACCTTTTAAGCAGTGCCAATCTGCTGTAAATTTATTGTATAGGAGTGAAAAGAACCATGCTGAATCAGGGCTGGTTCAGGAACCAGAATAATGTGGTGTGCTGTCGGAAAGAAGAGGTTCTGCCCAAACTTGCACGGGAGCTGGCAATTCCGGATTTGTCCCAACGAGTGGAGGAATTCCAGAAGACACCCACAGCGGAAGGTGTGAACATAAGTGGGCGCAAACGGACTACACTGAAGCTCCTGATTCCGAATCTGACGTTCTCTGAACCTATTGATATGGGCGAAAACGTGTGGATCTATATGGGAGAACTGTGTCCGGCTTACTGCCTGTATATGCCGCAGGAGGACGGTGAAGAAAAGAAATGAAGCTGACGAAGGGGAAGGTAATCGGGGCGCTGGCTATCCTGGTGATCCTGGCGGCGGCCTTTTGGTATGGTGGCAATGCACCGGGACTTCAGGGATGGACAGTAGGCGTCCGCGAGAGCAGCCCGGTGCTGGAGAGCATACAGCCCAGCCAAACACCAGAGGAAACAGGGAAAGATGGCAATAGCCCAGAGCCGACGGAGACGGCAGGGGCTTTGGAAACCCCTGCGTCTCCGGGAACCCCGAAGCCCTCGGAAACTCCTGCACCCACGGAGTCTGCGGCTCCAGAGACACCAACGCCTTCGCCGGAGGGGCTGGCATCCCGGCCCGGCGGGCTGGAAGGCGGAATGACGGCGGAGGAAAAAATTGCGGCGGCAGAAGCCATTGCGGGCGGCTCCTCCGCCGGTGTGGAAAAGGGAGACAGGGAATACTCAGAGGCCAACGGCATGGAGATCAATCCTGAGACTGGAAAGGACAAGTATCTTACGGATCCAGTGCCGGAAGGAAAGCCCCTGCCGGTGGAGCCGCAGGATGTGGAGTTCTCCGATGTGACCCATACCTGTACGCTCTCTGTCCGCTGCAATACTATTTTGGACAACATCGACTGGCTGGACCCGGAAAAAGTGGAGCTGGTGCCGGAAGACGGAGTCATATTCCCTGCGACGACCGTTACGTTCTACGAGGGTGAAAGTGTGTTCAATGTGCTCCAACGTGAGATGCGGAAGGCCGGCATCCACATGGAGTTTGAGGATACACCGATGTACAACTCCGCCTATATTGAGGGGATTAACAACCTCTATGAATTTGACTGCGGAGAGCTGTCCGGCTGGATGTATAAGGTGAACGGCTGGTTCCCCAATTATGGCTGTTCCCGCTATCAGCTCAAAGAGGGCGATACGATAGAGTGGGTCTACACCTGTGACCTGGGTGTGGATGTGGGCGGCTTCTATTCCACCGGCGGTTGAGTACAGACGGAAGCGAGCTTGACTTTATGCCATATGTGGTGGAAACAGGAAAGGCGAAGGTTTCTGTAAAAGAGTATACCGAACGCTGTGTAGATGTAGAGCGGTTTCTGGGATTTTGCAGGGAGTGCAGCAGCTATAACACGCGGTGGTCCTGCCCGCCCTTTTCCTTTCAGCCGCTGCAGCTCTGACATCAATTTAACCATCTGACGCTGTTTGCGCGTATACTGCACCCATCCCCGGATGAAACGCTTCCGGTGCTGATACGGGGAATGCGGGAAGAGAAGGCGGGGATGATGGCGGAGCTGTTGAACAGGGAAAAAGTCTCCCCATACGTCGGCACATTCCGCAGGCGGATGCAGCTTGTGTGAGACAACTGCATCAGGACATGCAGGAGCCCCTGGCCGGAGGAGACGCGCTATTCCTTCAACGTCCTTGGGGGAGACAGCGGGAAAAGCATGGAGCTGTATTTTGGACGCCCCATAGTTTGGAGTCATAACGGCGAAGTGCCGGAGTACCTGACTCTCATGGGCGGACTTCTGGTGAACTGACACGCTATTTTCGTGAAAAACTAATAAAAAATTTACGTGGGGCGCGGCGCCTCACCGCGCCCCACGTCTGGAAGGGATGCCTTATTCAATACAGGGATACATTTTCCAGCTATCACCCTATTATAAACTTTTTGTATTTTGGATTGGTAATTGCTTTTACCATGTTTCTGATGCACCCGGTTTCGCTGGCGATTTCTCTGGCTTCCGCTTTGGTCTATGCCGTATACCTGAACGGACGGCGAGCAGTGCGCTTCAGTCTGTTGTATATGCTCCCCATGATGGTGGTTGCCGCCCTGGTTAACCCGGCGTTCAACCACGAGGGAGCCACGATTTTGACCTATCTGCCCTCCGGGAATCCCCTGACGCTGGAGAGTATCCTGTATGGAGCGGCGGCAGCGGCCATGCTGGCGGCGGTTGTCACCTGGTTTTCCTGCTATACGGCGGTCATGACCTCGGACAAGTTCGTGTACCTATTCGGGCGCGTTATTCCGGCCCTCTCTCTCGTCCTGAGTATGACACTGCGCTTTGTACCAAAATTCCAAGCGCAGCTTCAGGTCGTATCAGAGGCCCAACGGTGTATTGGCCGGGATGTCTCTAATGGTGGGGTGCTCCGGCGGCTTCGCAATGCAATTACGATCCTCTCCATTATGGTGACCTGGAGCTTGGAGAGTGCGATTGAAACAGCGGACAGCATGAAAAGCCGTGGGTATGGGCTGCCTGGACGGACAGCATTTTCCATCTACCGGTTTGACAGCCGGGATCAATCGGCACTTTCATGGCTGCTCTACTGCGGATTTTTCCTCTGCTGCGGCGCGGCGGCAAAGGGCTTTTACTGGCGTTATTATCCTACGGCGAGAGGAGTGCCGCTGACACCGATGACCGTCTGCCTTCAAGCAGTGTATCTGGCTTTGTGCCTGATGCCGGTTATCCTGAATATACGCGCGGACCGGGAGTGGGGAGTGCTGCGCAAAGAAAACGAGGTGCAGCCATGTACCAAACAATGAGCCTCCCGCTGTATTCGGGGAGCTTTGAAGAATACCACGGCTGGGGCGACCTGCGGGCGGAGCTGGCAGCTCTGGGATGCGACGGCATGGAGGGTATCTGGAGCGGTGAGGAATTTCCTGAGGATTTGCCGGCAGACCTGGTTATCGGCTATCACCTCACCTTCTATCCGGACTGGCTGGACTTCTACCGGGATGACCGGAGGGCGCTGAAGCGAAAATTCGGTTCACTGGATGCTGCGGCACGCTTTTACGGCGGTCCAGGGCCGGAGACACTGCTGGAGCAGTACCGGGCGGATCTGCGGCGCGCGGCAGGGCTGAATCCCCACTATGTGGTCTTTCATGTATCGGATGTCTCAATTGAGGAAGGGTATACCTACCACTGGCTGCACACCAATCAAGAGGTCATTGATGCGGCGGTGGAGGTGATAAACCTCATTCTGGGCACGGAAACATGGCCCTTTGAATTCCTTGTGGAAAACCAGTGGTGGCCCGGCTTTACGTTTACGGAGCCGGAGGAAACCGTCCGCCTGCTGGAGGGAATCCGTTTTGCAGGGAAAGGGATCCTGCTGGATACCGGACACCTGATGAATGCCTGCACCGGGCTGAAGAGTGAGGCAGAGGGAGCGGACTATATCCGGCGCATGCTGAACCGGCATGGCAGCCTGGCAACGTGGGTGCGGGGCGTTCATCTGCACCAGTCCCTGAGCGGGGAATATGTGAAGGCCCACACCGGCTTACTGCCGGCAGGGTTGCCGGAGGATTATGGGGAGCGCTTCGGGGTGAGCTATCAGCACATCCTTCAGATTGACCAGCACCGGCCTTGGACGGATCCCGCCATTCTTCCGGTTCTGGAGCAGATTGGCCCGCGCTACCTGACCCATGAGCTGTCCTCCCGCGGGCGTATGTCCCGGGCGGAGGCCATGGCCGCACAGGCAAGACTATTTCAGCAGGGAGGAAAGATGGGTGTCTGAGCAGAAAAGACCATACATAGAAATTGAGCATTTTTCCTTTTATTACCCGGAGCGGACAGAGAAAGTGTTGGACGATCTGACGCTGACCGTGGAGCAGGGGGAATTCCTGGTGCTGTGCGGCCCGTCGGGGTGTGGGAAATCCACGCTTCTGCGACAGCTCAAGACGGTGCTGGCGCCCCACGGCCGAAGGCTGGGAAGCATCCGTTTCGAGGGGCGCCCTTTGGAAGAACTGGATCAGAGGGAGCAGAGCGCCGGAATCGGCTTTGTGCAGCAGGACCCCGAAAACCAGATTGTCACCGACAAGGTGTGGCACGAACTCGCCTTTGGCCTGGAGAGCCTGGGGTATGACACGCCTACCATCCGGCGCCGGGTGGCTGAGATGGCCTCCTTTTTCGGCATTCAGACCTGGTTCTACAAGAACGTCACGGAGCTGTCCGGCGGGCAGAAGCAGCTCCTGAATTTGGCGTCTATCATGGCGATGCAGCCCAGTGTGCTCATTCTGGACGAACCGACCAGTCAGCTTGATCCCATTGCAGCGGCAGACTTTTTGGCGACGCTGGGGAAAATCAACCGGGAGCTGGGGACGACGGTCGTGTTGACGGAGCACCGGCTGGAGGACGCCTTCCCGTTGGCCAGCCGTGTGGCGGTCATGGACCGCGGGCGGCTGCTCTGCACAGGGAGTCCCGCGGAGGTGGGGGCGATCCTGCGCGGGGCGGGACACTCAATGTTCCTGGCCATGCCGACCCCGATGCGGATCTGGGCATCCGCGCCGGATGCGGGCGGACACTGCCCGGTCACGGTGCGGGAGGGCCGGGATTGGCTGACCGGGTTTGCTGACGGCCATCCGCTGGGAGAACTGCCCGCCGAGTCCCGGCATGTGTATCCGGATGAGCCGGCCATCACGGCGGAAGGGCTGTGGTTCAAGTACGAAAAAGAGCTGCCGGATGTGGTAAAAGGGTTGAGCCTTACGGTGAGGCGAGGAGAGTTTCTGGCCTTACTGGGCGGCAACGGCACCGGAAAGACCACCAGCCTGAAGCTGCTGTCCGGACTCCAGAAGCCTTACCGGGGGGAGGTGAAGCTGGTTGGGAGGGTAGGTGTGCTGCCGCAGAATCCCCAGGCGCTTTTTGTGAAGAAAAGCGTCCGGGAGGACCTCATTGAGATTCTCAAGGGCCGGGCTTTCTCCAGAAAGGCGCAGGAGGAGCGGATCGCTTGGGCGGTGCGGTTGTGCCGTCTGGAGGAACTGCTCGACCGGCACCCTTACGACCTGTCCGGCGGCGAACAGCAGCGGGCGGCTCTGGCAAAGGTGCTCCTGCTGGGACCGGAAATCCTGCTGCTGGACGAGCCCACCAAGGGGCTGGACGCGGAATTTAAGCAGACATTCGCTGAGATTTTGCAGACACTCCTGCGACAGGAGGTTGCCCTGCTCATGGTCAGCCACGACATTGAGTTCTGCGCCCGGTATGCCCACCGCTGCGCCCTGTTTTTCGACGGCTCCATCGTCACGGAGGCCCCGCCGCGGGCTTTTTTCTCCGGCAACAGCTTCTACACGACCTCGGCCAACCGCATGGCCCGTGGCCTGATCCCGGAGGCAGTGACGGGGGAGGACGTCATACTGGCCTGCGGCGGGACGCTCCCGCCTGTGCCGGAACTCCCGGATCGCAGGGAGCCGCTCCCGGAGCCGGAGGAGTCCGGCGCGTACTCCAAACCAAAACCGCTGACCTGGTGGCGCAAGCTGGGCGCGGCGCTGACAGGAGCTATGGCCTTCCTCCTGTTCCTGTCCTTCATGAACATCACAGATTTGACCAAATTGATCACCGCAGGCGGTATGACAGAGCTGGCAAACCATCAAATGTTTCTGTATGCGCTCTTTATTCTCTCGTTGTTCCTGTTTGCTGCCTGCATTACGCGCCGGTCCCACCGGAAGGATTATGTCCTCCAGGTGCCCAGGGCCAAGCGGAAGCTGGCTAAGCGGACCATTGTGGCAGCCGTGCTGATTTTACTGCTAATCCCGCTGACCCTATATATCGGAGTGTTCTATTTGGGGAATAAAAAATACTATTTCATCTCTCTGATGGTGCTGTTGGAGTGTATGCTGCCGTTTTTCCTGATCTTTGAGGGGAGAAAGCCGCAGGCCAGGGAACTGGTGATCATAGCGGTCCTGTGTGCCATTGGCATTGCAGGACGGGCGGCGTTTTTCATGCTGCCGCAATTTAAGCCGGTGATGGCGTTAACGATTGTTGCTGGTGTTGCCTTCGGGGGAGAGACGGGCTTCCTGGTGGGCGCAATGACCATGCTTGCCTCCAATGTGCTCTTTGGACAGGGCCCGCTGACTCCCTGGCAAATGTTCGCCATGGGCATTATTGGCTTCCTGGCAGGCCTCCTGTTCCGAAAGGGACTCCTGCGCAGAAACCGGGGCGCGCTATGCGTGTTTGGCGCGCTGGCCGCCATACTGATCTACGGCGGAATCATGAATCCGGCATCCGCCCTCACCTGGGTGGGAGAGCTCAACGGAACGATCCTGCTGACCTACTACATCTCCGGACTTCCCTTCGACTGTATCCAGGCGGCTGCCACTTGGCTTTTTCTCTGGTTTGGGGCAGAGCCCATGCTGGAGAAGCTGGACCGCATTAAGGTCAAGTATGGAATGGTAGAGGTATAATACTTGCTTGGAATCGACTTTGCTGCCTTTTGTCAAAGGTAGGATGATATGCCTGGATGGAGAAATAGAACATAGGCGGAGAAAAGGCTGAAAACATGCGGCGCTCAACCGAGCGCCGCATGTTTTTTCTTGCCGCTTTGATTTGTCCTTACTTTTTAAACGTCAAACCGCAATAGGGCCCGCCTGTATCTCAGGCGGGTCCTATTGGCCAAAAATGTTTTCGGCAAAATGAAAATTGTAGCAAAGGCTACCCAAAATGTGAGCGCCCTAATGGCGAATTAAAATGAGCCATTGTCAGCATCTGAAATAAACGCTACCTCTTAGGTGGGATAACCATAAGGGGGGTAGCAGAAAGGCGTTACGAATGGCTCAAATCCAGTATATCAAATTTCCCCAGATCTAACTACGGAGTATCGTAAGCATTCCAGCCCCAAAACCAAGAGTGCCTGCGGATAGGCATGAAGCGGATTTTTGAGTACATTGGGGGTATTCCCCTCAGACTGCGCTTTGACAATATGACCACGGCTGTTGCTCAGGTATTGAAAGACGGTGAGCGTGTTCTGACAGAGGGCTTTACCCGATTTATGCTCCACTGCATTTTCCGGGCTGATTTTTGCAATCCGGCTTCCGGCAACGAAAAGGGCAATGTAGAGAAGAAGGTTGGTTACAGCCGCCGCAATGCCTCTGCTTCGGTTCCGTCATTACCTCGTTTGAGGAATTTAATAAATGGTTTTGGGAGTGGTACGAAAAGGACGCCGACCGGCTCCACTACAAATACAAGGTCCCCGCAGTTGTTGAGCCAGGAGCTGGCCGTGATCTACGCCCTGGAGACATACGGCCCGGATCCGGCAGGGCAGGTACAGTCAACACTTGCCCAGCAAAAGGGAGTGACAACGCCCGGGTATGGGACACATCCAAACGGGCGATCCAGATTGTCCTCAACAACCTGAAGGGCATCTTCTTCCGGGACGATGATTTGGAGCAAATGACCTTTTCGGGGACGGGGCGGCGGGGGGAAACAGGTATCACGATCCTCCGCATCTCAGCTTTTCAAGAAGTCGGCGACTACGACTTGGCACCAGCCTTTCCGCCAGCGATTTTGCTATACATAAAGATAGTGTCATTGATTTTTATATGTTACCTTGCTACAATAATATTATTTTAGCGGGACCCTGGGATATGGGGCCGTGGGAACAGCAAGAAAGGAGTTTACGATCTTGACGAGTCAACGATTAATCCAAGAGGCAAAGAATTTCCTGCGCAGCGGTACTCCTATCCCGGACGAGGCGGTACGGCCGGAGATCCTACGGTCGTGGAAACGTTGCTGGGGGTCCCATGTGCCCATGGAGCACGGGAATAAGGAGATCCTGCCACTGGATGCCGTGGAGGAGCGGATTGCCCGGCGGAACAGTCTGTGTCAGGTGGCTTTCCCCTATCTGGATGGGCTGTACGATTTCATACGGGGCTCGGAGTTTCTGCTGCTATTCAGTGACGAGGAGGGCTATATTCTCTACGCCCGGGGGGACGAGGACATCTCCCGGACCGCCCGGGAGAACGGGCTGGTCAAGGGGGCCTGCCGCAGCGAATCCCGGCTGGGCACCAACGGGATCGGCACGGTCTTGGTGGACCGGATCCCCCTCCAAGTCTTTGGGGCAGAGCACTACTACGAGGTACATGCCAACTGGGCTTGCTCCGGCGCATCGGTCTTTCTGCCCGATGGAGACATCGGCGGCGTGGTCTGCCTGTCCGGCATGGCGGAGCATGTGAACGATCACACTCTGGGCATGGTGGTGGCCGCAGCAGATGCCATTTCTCGGCAACTGAAGCTGAAAGATGCCTACGACCAGCTGTCCAAGAGCTACCGCAACTTGTCCGCTATCATCGAGACGGTGCCCACGGCCATGTGTCTGCTGGACGAGTCCCTCCATGTGGTAGCCTTTAATACACAGGCCACTCGGCAGCTGGCCCTCGCTCCGGCTGAGCTAAGCGGAGCTGACTTTCTGGAGGTGCTGGGATGTGGGGCGGTCACGGCGGAGGATATCAAGACCTCCCTATCCAACCGCACCATCTCCTTCGAGCGGGGAGAGGGCAAGCACACCATCTCCCTGTCGGTGGAGAGCACCGGCCACCAGGAGTATGTGGCGCAGATTGAGCAGTTGTCCAGCCTTCACAAGCGGGTCAACAACATTATGGGCAACGAAGCCCATTTCAGATTCCAGGACATCATCGGCATCTCTCCGGCCATGGGGGAGGCAGTGCGCATGGCCAAGATTGCCGCCCAGAACGACGCCTCGGTTTTCCTGTCCGGAGAGAGCGGCACGGGCAAGGGGCTCTTTGCCCAGGCCATACATAACGCCAGCTCCCGTCGCCGGGGGCCCTTCATCGCAGTCAACTGCGGTGCACTGCCTAAGAGCCTGATCGAGGCCGAGCTGTTCGGCTATGAGGGCGGGAGTTTCACTGGGGCCCGGCGGGACGGCTGTGCGGGCAAGTTCGAACTGGCCAACGGCGGGACGATCTTCCTGGACGAGATCGGGGATATGCCGGTGGATGTTCAGATCACCCTGCTGCGGGTGCTCCAAAACCGAGAAGTCCGCCGGATCGGGGCCTCCAAGGCGCTGAGAATCGACGTGCGGGTGATAACTGCCACCAACCGGGATCTGGAGCAGCTGGTGGACAGCAAAG
>PPYF01660688.1_pt1 | contig 14217 bp, 11 predicted proteins | sample 1559871 | NCBI WGS metagenome assembly PPYF01 (sample SAMN08240021, study PRJNA423297) | Human gut metagenome, whole genome shotgun sequencing project. | reverse complement strand
GAGCTTGCGTTTATTTTTTTGCCAAAAAAGCCAATAACCACACGCCTTTGGCGTGATTATTAGCTTTCAAGTTTCAGTTAAATTAATTTAAAACAACGCCCCGTGGAAAGGAACTCCAGCGGGGTGTTGCTATTTTAATTATTTAATCTGCAAAGCGAATCGAAACCCAAATACTAGTGGCGACCAAGACCAGTCCCAGCAAAAAGGACCAGGTGATTTGTTCGCCCAGGCACAGCCAGCCCAGCAGGGAGCCAACGACGGGTTGGAATAAGAAGTACAGGCCCGAGGTTGCGGCGTTAAGCATTTGGACGCCCCGGTTCCACAGCACGAAGGTCAGGGCCGTCGAAATTAAACCGAGGTACAAAAAGGAACCGCCGATCGACAGGCTGATGAGCCGGTATAGTGGCCAAAGGTGGTCGCCCAGTGGCTAAGCACGTGAGGCGTTAAGCAACCGACGGCGATGTCCGCATCGATGGTCGTGACCTGAAGCACGCTGTAGTGAGGGTTGATTAATTTGACGAGCACCGACATTAAGGCCCAGGTTAAGGCCGCAATTACTAGTAGTAACATGCCCAATCCGCTCCCCTGCACGTTAACGCCGACGATGGCGAGCACGCCGAGGGTGGCCAGAGTTAGGGGAAGTAATTTGACCTTGGTGAGCCGTTCTTTTAACAGGAGCCAGGTAAAGATGACCATAAAAGTCGGGGTTGCCGCTGTGATGACGGAAGCGGCCTGAGCCGAAGCGTGCAGGGTCCCCGTTTCTTGGGTGACGATCGACAAGGTGTTGCCAATCAAGCCCGCCCAAATGATCAGGGCGCCGTTTCGTTTATGACGACGACAAACATTCCGCCCCAGATGCTAGCAGCGAGGCCTAAATAGATTCCACCGATGACTTGTTTTGATTTCATTATTTATTTCATCCATTAAAATTTAGATTTTAATGGATGAACGGAACGTCGCATTCGCGTAAGGGTGCAAAGATCATCGTGGCCACCTCCTTAGTTAGGTTAACTCCGTCGATTGTACCACGGTTGAGGGTGTCGTTAATTTAGGGAATCGTTTACAAAATTATTAATTAGGAGTATGGTGAAGGTATCAAACAAAGGAGGGTTTAACCATGACTGATTACCAAGAACAACTCGCCGAATGCCAAGCCAATAACAAGAACCTGTTTGCCAGTGTCGGCGAGGCCGGGAAGGGCTTTGGCGCCCTGCACGCCGCCAGTGTTGCTGACGGGGTGCTGGACACCAAGACTAAGGAACTGATGTCGCTATCCATTTCGGTGGTCGAACGCTGTGAGGGTTGCATCACCCAGCACACCGCCGCTTGCATCAAGGCCGGTGCTAGCCGCGAAGAATTCGCTGAGGCCGTTAGCGTGGCGATCATGATGGCTGGGGGCCCGGCTACGGTCTACGGGGGCAAGGCGCTGGTCTGCTTTGACCAACTCAGCAAGTAAGGGCTTTCCATTTTCAACCAGACGTAGTACACTAGACACGAAGAATTGGGGTGCCGTTTGGCTGAGAAATACCCATTGAACCTGCTCTGGTTAGGACCAGCGAAGGAAATTCTCATCATTAATACCATCAGTCCCAATTGGGAAACCGATAACGTGATGACCTCAATTCTTTAGTGAATTGGGGCCTTTTTTGTGGCCCGGCTTGTTAGGTGAGTTACCGTGCCCTTCTGTTACTTAATAAGCAAAAAGCGCCCGCCCCGTCAAAACTGACGGAACGGGCGCTTTTCATTTGGGGAGGTTGGGTCGCACTTCCAATAACGTGCTCCCCAACTGCAGGCCTAGTGGCTAAGTACAGGCAAAGAACGCCGCCGGGGGCGACAACCATTTGCCTTAGCTTAGCCCACGGCCTGCTTAATGGTTGGTCCGCACTCCTTTATTAAGCGTGCTTCCGCTTCATCATTGGGTAGATCCCCAGCGTTAAGATGGCTAAACCAAGGGCAACCAGGGCGCTTTGGTTTTCGTTACCAGTTTGTGGCAGGGTCTTAGCAGTGGTTGAAGAAGCAGGGGTGCTAGACGTTGCCTTCTTAGTGGTAGCCGGAGTTGCGACAACGGCGCTAGTTACCGTGGTCGTTGAAGCGCTAGAAGTCACGTTGGAAGTGGCGGTTGCGGCACTAGCAGCGGAGTTAGTTGCTGAACTAGTAGCACTAGAAGCGGAGGATGCAGCGCTGGAGGCTGGCGTTACCACCACGATGTTTTGGGCGGACTTGAGTTCAGCTTGGGCGCTGGTTAAAGCGGCGTTGGCACTGTCCAAGTTAGCCTTAGCAGTTGCCAAGACAGCGTCAGCGGCGGATTGGGCAGCTTGAGCGCTAGTCAAAGCGGCTTGAGCGGTGCTGTTTGCGGCTTGGGCGCTGGTCAGGTTGGTAGCAGCGCTCGTGGCAACAACGGCGGCGTCGGAAGCAACCGTAGCGGCGGCAGTGGCAGCGGAAGCGGCGTTAGAAGCAACTTGGGCAGCGGAAGCGGCGTTGATTTTAGCCGTGCTTAAAGCAGCTTGGGCGCTGGTCAGGGCAGCATCAGCGTCAGACTTAGCAGCCAGCAAGCCGTTGAAGATGGTGGTATCAACGTCTAAGAGGGCCTTTTCGTGCATGATTGGCATGAATGGCATGACACTCGTGATGTCCATCGTCATGGCCAGGGTGTAGGAAGTGGCCGGGTCGGCAGTAAAGGTGATTTTGGCGGAGTCGTCGCCGGTCTTGGTGAAGGTGGCGTCTACCCCGTTGTAGCTAACTTCTTTTAGGAACTTCAGCCCGCTGGTCAGCGGAATGGTGATTTGAACTTGGCCGCTAGGGAGGAGCTTAACAATCGCCGTCTTAGTGGCGAAGTATTGTTGAGCGGCAGAAGCTTGGGTTGGGTCATCGGACTTCATCAGGTTGGCGGTTACCGTTTGGCCTGCTTCAGCGGAAGCCACCGCGCTGTCAGCGTCAGATGCCTTAGCGGAGGCAGAAGCAACAGCGGATTGGGCGCTAACAACGACTGCCGAAGTCATGGACTTAGCACGGCTAGTTGCGGCGGCGTTGGATTGGGCCTTAGCAAGGTTAGCATCGGCCGTGGACTTAGCGGTGGCAGCAGAGTCGGCGGCGGCTTGGGCATTTGCTACGGCTGAAGAAGTAGCAGCAGAAGTAGCAGCGGCACTAGCGGAAGCGGCGGCAGTCTTGGCAGCGGCGTCAAATGCCGCCGTGGAAGCGGAGCCGTACGCTGCTTGGGCGGAAACAACGGCGGCGGAAGCGGAGTTCACCTTGGCTTGAGCGGAAGCGATCGCTGTGTCCTTGGTGGCGCTGGTCGTGGTGGTCACCGGTGCAGAGCTGGTGGTGTCGGCCTTAACCGTGGTGGTGTTGAATAGGGTAGTGGCTGCCAGGGCACCGGCGATGGCAGCGGTGGTAACCAAAGTATTTTTAACGTGTGAAGTCATGGACAAATCCTCCCGAATTGATCGATTATTAATTTTGAAACTGATCTAATTATTGCAGATAAATTTAATAAAAACAACATTAAAAAAACAAAAAATGGTATCATGATCTTAACGAAAATTGAGGGAATGACCCTTTCAAAACGTTGTCAAATCAACATTTTGTGACACGGTGTCATTTTGGAGGAAGTTATAACAATGTTAACAAATAGACGATTGGTTTATCATTTGATCCAAGCGATAATGGCGGCGACCCTCACTGTGGGGATCGCCGCTCCTGCCGTGGTAACACTGGGCACGACACCCCTGGTGGCTAAGGCCGCTGATCAGAAGTATCAGAATGGAACCTACGACGTGCAGACGTCCTTTAAAAAGCAAGATGACCAGAACCAGGACTCCCTGGCCCAGGGCTTTTTAAATAAGGGCGCCACGCTGGTAGTGGAAAACGGCAAGCTCCAGCTGAAGATCACGACCACCAACGACGGGGGTAAATACATTAAGGATATGAAAGTCGACGGGCAAACCGAGTACGCTACGATCGACCACGACGGCAACAACGCCACCATCACCTTTACCCTGCCTAACACCAGCGGTAGCTACCTGATCGACATGAACTTGAACACGCCGATGGGGGCCATGAGCCAAAAGGCCTACTTAAAGGTCGACTTTTCGACCGTTAAGACCCAGGCGACGGCCAGCTCCAGTTCGTCTAGTGCCGCTAGTTCAGCTTCCAGCGCTAGTGCTAGTGCGGCTAGCTCCAGCAGTTCGAGCGCCAAGTCGGCAACGGCTAGCTCCAGTGCCACTAGTTCCAGCACCCAAGCTAGTTCCACCAAGGCGAGTTCGAACACGTCAACGACCCAGCCCAGTTCGGCCACCAATACCGATAACGCTGAAACCCGGGTCCTTTCGATCATGAAGTCCAGTGACCCGACCCAGCAATCTGCTTCGGCCGGTTTCTTTGCCAAGCAGGTGACGATTAAACAAGACGGCAATGACTACCTGATCACATTCACCCTGTCCAGTGGGAACGGCTACATCAAGTCGATGACCCTCAACGGCGAACAGCCAACGGCCACGACCGCTAACGGCGATACCGGGACCTACACTTACAAGGTGAGCGCCGCCGTCTTGGCCAAGGGGAGTGCCACCCTGGCCTTTGCTTTGCAGACCCCACTGGGTGCGATGAACGAAACGGCGCTGGCGGTTTTCCCGGGTACGGGAAAATCAACCAGTGACGTGGTTAATGATGCCGCTAAGGCCACGACGGACGAACCAGTAACACTTATTAGCAACGGCCCTGTGATTGACACCACCAAGGAAGTCCAAGACGTGGAATACGAGGTCTTAAACGCCGCCAAGTCCGGGGTGTCTGAGGCCAACGCCTACTACACCCACACTGCCCGGGTCACCAAGTCCGGCAGTGGCTACAACGTCACCCTGACGGTCAAGGTTAAGAGCGGGATCGTTTCCTTTACGCCACTTTCTGTGGGCGCCGGTCCGATCGTTAACACCACCAAGACGAGCAGTGGCGGCGATGATATCTGGACTTACACCTTCTACGTGGCCGACCCAACCGTGCTAGACAATCCGGTTGCCGCTTCGATCCGGATGAGCGTGCCGATCGCCAACATCTCCAACCAGACCTTCTCGATTTGGCTGGTCTTTGGCAAGACGGCGACGAACACCAGGAGCTACCTGGATGCGCTGTCGGGCGACGGGACCTCCGGGGGCACCTTAACCAGCACCGGTTTGACCGGGTCTGGTAGCGCCATTCCGCTTGCTGGCAGTGCCAGCCCGATGGCGACCGCCCTGCAAAGCGGGACCGGGACGGTGCAAAACTTTGACCTGGCCGCGGCCCAAAAGAATCTTGGCAAGTACGCGGTCAAGCCCGGCGTCTCCAAGATGGTCGAAGCCTCGCTGATTAAGTACCCAATTGCGGCCGCCTTAACCTTCTTCATTGTGGCGGCGCTAATTGTGATTGGGGTGGCGACCACCTGGCGGCAACGAATCGTGAAAAAAGTAAGGGGATTAATTCATGAAGCTTAAGCAATTTTTATTAACGGTGTGCACCCTGATCGTAGCGGTGATCGGTTTCGCCAAGGTCGGGCACGCCCAAAGCGTTAGTTATCAAACCTACAAGTACGGCACCTCCACTACCTCGATGGCGGACGGCTACTACGCCCGCCCCGCCACGGTGACGGTGTCAAACGGCGCCTACGTGGTCACGATGACCATTCGGACCGCCACCAACCTATCGGCCTGGCCGGTCGTCGTCAACTCCATCGACGGCCAAGCCCCGCAAAACGTCACTAAGACCCAGAGTGGCGGCTACTACCTGTACAGCTACTCCTTTACCACCAAGGACTTAAGCGGGGTGATCTCCAGCAGCATCTCGATCAACGTACCGGGGGTTTACAAGGCCAACCACAACATTTCCTTTAAGTTCGACACCTCCAGTTTACCGGCCCTGTCGGGGAGCACTAGTTCAACCAGTGCCAGCGGCGCCAATTCCAGTTCGGCCACCGTGGCGGCGGGGGTGGCCAACGGGTCGTCTAGTTCGACCAGCGGCAGCAACGACCCCCAGCTAAGTCAAAAGCTTAAAAAGTTAGAATCGCAGGCCTCCTCGCAATCGTCGGCTGCCAAGGCCAAGGAAAGCCGGCTGGCCCGCTCCACGATCGCCCAAAACGACCGGGTCCAAGAACAAAGCCAAAAGAACCAGACCCTCTACTACTTCGTTTTAGTCGGCGGGATCCTGGGGCTCCTGATCGTGATTGCGGCCGCCGTCTACTTCGTTTGGTCCGCTAAGAAGCAAATTCCGCGCCACTAAAGGAAAAGATCGTTATGAAGAAGAAATCAATTATTATCTCTTTGCTCGTCGCCCTCGTGGTTGTGATTGGGGTGGCCGTCGGGGTCAAGGCCTTCGTTGACCACCAAGCCGCTAAAAACCAGCGGATCGTGGCCACCAGCGCCGCGATTACCGAAATCTTTGACAAGTTAGACATCGACCTAGTTGGGGTGCCAACCACTCAGGCTAAGTTGCCGAGCCGCTACAAGGACGTTACCAAGATTGGGAGCCCGATGGACCCGTCCGTCGAAAAGATCGCTTCCTTAAATCCGACCGTTGTTTACGCCGTTTCGACCTTAAAGGACCAGTACAACGACGCCTTCAAGCAACAGGCCGTGAAGGTGACCTACCTCAAACTCGACACGGTCGCCCAACTGAAGGGGACTCTGACCAGCCTGGGCAAGGAATACCACCGCACCAGCCAGGCCCAGGCCCAGATCGAAAAGATTAACAGCGCCATTACCGCCGTCAAAAAGCGGATCCACGGTCAAAAGCCGAAGGTGCTGGTGTTGATGGGGATGCCGGGGGCCGGTTACATGATTGCCACCGATAAGTCCTACGTCGGCGACCTGGTTCGGCTGGCCGGGGGGCAAAACGTCTACGCCGCTAACGGCCAGACCTACATTTCACCCAACAACGAATCCTTGGCGACCAAGAAGCCGGACGTGATCTTGCGCTTGGAACACGCCTTGCCAAACGTCACCAAGCCACAATTCGAAAAAGAATTCTCCACCAACCCGGTTTGGAAGACGATGCCGGCGGTCAAAAACAAGCGGGTTTACGACCTCCAGCAACCGACCTTTAACGCCTCGGCCAACATGAACGCCGCCAAGGCCTTAAAGCAGGTCAGTCAGTGGCTGTACCCAAGTAAGTAAGATGAAACGTTCCGCTATTTCCTACCTCGTCCTCGCTGTTTTGTTGGTGGTCACGGTGTGGATCGCCCTGACTAACGGGGCCAGCCACTTCAGCCTCTTGAAGATGACGGCCACCGACGCCAACACCCTCTTTAACATTCGCCTGCCCCGGATCATCACCGCTTTGATGGCCGGGGCGATGTTGTCAGTCAGCGGGGCCTTCTTCCAGGCCGCCTTGCGCAACCCGATCGCCGACCCCGGGATTATGGGGGTTTCAGCCGGCGCCGCCTTGTTCGCCTTTGTCGGGGCACTTTTGTTGCCAAGCTTTTTCTTTGGCAAGGTCGTCTTCGCCTTTGTCGGCGGGGCCCTCGCCCTAGGGGTGCTAATCTTTTTCCAACCGCAAATGGACCCATACCGCCTAATCCTGATCGGGGTGGCCTTAAACGCCACCTTCACCGGGATCGCCAGCGTCTTTTCGTCGACCAGTCAGGTGTCGTTAGGAACGGTGACCTGGCTCGGCTGCTTGACCGTGACCGTGCTCGGGATCCTCGGCTTAATCGGGGTGGTCTTGGTCACCAACTGGGGTAACTACCTCAAGGTGTCTGACGAACAACTCCGCTCCCTGGGGCTGTCGGCCGGTAAGTTACGCTTGGCCCTGCTCGGGTTAGCCGTTTTCCTAGCCACCACATCGACCGCCGTGATCGGGGTGATCGCCTTTATCGGGATCATCGTGCCCCACGTCGGCCGGGTGCTGGTGGGCCGTGACTACCGGGCCGTGGTGCCCTTTGCGGCCCTGGCCGGCGCCTGGTTGATGCTGGCCGTTGATACCATTGGACGCCTGGTGATCCAGCCGAGCGAAATCCCGGCCGCCACCTTGTTAGCGATCATCGGGGGGCCGGTTTTAATCTTCATTTTGGCCCACAAGAAGGGGGGTGCCCGCCATGTTTAAGCTTGATCACGTGACCTTTGCCTACCCGCATCAAGCCCCGTTGATTCAAGACCTGACAATCGGGGTGCCGACCGGTCAATTAACCTGCCTGGTGGGCCCCAACGGTTCGGGGAAATCGACCCTCTTTAAGCTGCTGACTCGTAGCCAAAAGCCCCAGTCCGGGACGGTGACCATGGACGGCCAAGACGTCTGGGCCTATTCGCCGCGGGAGTTTGCCCGCCAGGTGGCGATCGTCCACCAGCATAACCCGGTTTACGACGAAATTAAGGTCCGCGACCTGGTGGCGATGGGGCGCCTGCCCTACCAATCGCTGCTCAGCGACTTGCCGGCCACCGACGAAAAGGGGGAGGCGATCCTGGCCGAACTAGGCTTAACCGACCTGGTTGACCGCCCACTTTTGACCCTGTCCGGCGGCCAGCAACAGTTGGTGTGGCTAGCGGCCGCCCTCAACCAAGACGCCCAGGCGATCTTTTTGGACGAGCCGACCACCTACCTCGACCTCCACTTCCAGGTTAACTTCTTAAAGCTCTTGCAACGGATCCAAGCCCAGCGCCAGCTGACGATCGTGATGATCATCCACGACTTAAACCAGGCCCTCCAGTACGGCCAACACTGCCTACTCTTTAAGGAGGGGCAAGTGGTTGACAGTGGGGCGCCCGAACAAGTTCTGAGCGCCGAACGGGTGAGCAAGGTCTTTAACCTCGACTGTTACCAGGTGGCGACGCCGGCGGGGATGAGGTTGTTTCAAAATTAAGAAGTACGAACCAACCTCCACGCTAGTCCTAGCTAAATAAAAACCGTCAATTCGCAAATTTGATTGCGGATTGACGGTTTTTGTTTGGGGTAATTTTTTAACTATTCCACAGATAACGTGCTCCCCAACCGCAGGCCTAGTGGCTAAGTCTGGCCGAAGAACGGTGCTGGCGCACCAACCGTTCGCGCTATCATTAGCCCACGGCCTGCTTAATGGTTGGGTCGCACTTCCTTTTCCTAATCTTTATCCAGCGCCGAGACACCCTTTTTGATCATGAAGATGTAAACCAAGAGTGAGATAAAGACGGTGCCGGAAACGTACCAGAAGAAGCCACTTTCCAGGTGAACGGAGCGCAGCCAGAGGGCGACGTAGTTAACGGTTCCCCCGAAGATGGCAACGGTCAACCCGTACGGCAGGCCGACGCCTAACGCCCGGATTTCGGCCGGGAAGAGTTCGGCCTTCACGATCGCGTTGATCGAGGTGTACCCGGAAACGATGACCACGCCGACTAACATCAGTAAGAAGGCTTGCCAAGCTTGGGTGGCGTTGGTCAAGAGGGTGAAGAGCGGCACGGTCAAGACGGTTCCGCCGACCCCGAAGAAGATCAAGAGCGGCTTGCGGCCAATCTTATCGGATAAGTGACCGAAGACCGGTTGCAAGATTACCATCACCAGCAGGGCGAGGAAGTTAATCATCGCCGCACTTTCCTTAGACAGGCCGGTCGTGTTGATCATGAACTGTTGCAAGTAGGTGGTGTAAGTGTAGAAGCTGATCGTTCCCCCGAGGGTCATCCCAACGACGATCAGGACTTGCTTGGGGTACTTAGCCAACAGCCGAAGGGTGCCGGCCTGCTTGTTTTTCTTGTTGGTGCTGTTGAATTGATCAGATTCTTCCATTGAAAGTCGCAACCACAAGACCACGAGCGCTCCCAGGGCCCCAATGGCAAACGGGATCCGCCAGCCAAAGGCGTAGAGCTGGGCGTTGGTGAAGATGTTTTGCAAGATGATTTGAACGAGCAGGGCTAAGAGCTGCCCCCCGATCAGGGTGACGTATTGGAACGAGGAGTAGAAACCACGCCGGGAAGGGGACGCCATTTCCGACATGTAGGTAGCACTCGTTCCGTATTCACCACCTAAGGAAAGCCCCTGGATCAACCGGGTCAAGACCAGGATGACTGGTGACCAGATCCCGATTTGGGCGTACGTGGGCGTTAGGGCAATGACTAAGGAACCACCGGCCATGATGATCACCGAGAGGGTGAGGGCGGCCCGGCGCCCCTTTCGATCGGCGAAACGCCCCATCACAAAGGAACCTAAGGGGCGCATGAAGAACCCGATCGCAAAGACCCCGGCGGTGGCTAGTAATTCGGCGGTTTGGTTGCCAGCCGGGAAGAAGGCGGCCGAGAAGTAAATCGCAAAGGAGGCGTAAACATACCAGTCGAACCATTCGACCATGTTGCCTAAGGATCCTTTTAAAATGTTCGTGGCGACTTGACGTTCACTGCGTGGGACCGTCCGGACAGTGGTTGCTTGAGCTCGCATGTAAAGACCTCGCTTTCAAAAATTAGAATAGTACTAGTATAACGGTTTTCTTAAAGGAAAGTAAGTCTTTGCTAAGAAACTCGTTAGAAATTAAGTTTTTTCACTTAATGACCGATGATTATAAAAGCGGTTCCGCTCCCAGGCTTAATGATCAAAAGTTGGGAAAAGATTTTGATATGAATTCCAATTGTAATAATTAATGATAAGCGTTTACAATGTTGATTTAACGGTTATAAAACGATTTTTAATTATGGATATAATTGACAATCTAGAAACTGTGTAAAATTATTTTAATATTACGAAAAAGCTATAGTGGTATTAATAAATACGATGGGAGCAGTTCCATTTAAGGGAGAATATTAGTGGTGTCAAGAAATAATCAGCGGATCAAGATTGAGCGGATGTTGAATCAAAAGCAGCGTTTTGGGATTCGCAAACTGAGCATTGGCGTAGTGTCGGTGCTTTTAGGAACCACGTTCTTCCTCGGCAACGGGGTGGTTCATGCCGATACAGTTTCGAACTCTCAGATAACGACAACTAGTTCAACACCTGCTTCCAGCAGTGATAGTAATAGTAGTAACGTGACGATCACCAGCAGTGAGACGGGTTCTGCGGCGTCTTCGTCTACGTCTTGGGCGTCGACGGCTACAGCATCGGTGCCATGAACGGGGCGACGTTATCAACCCAAATTACGTTCGTGATAGGGGAGGATGGGACGACGGGGAAGGTGGTAGAAATCGTGCCGGCCCAAACGCCAACCGCCAATGAGAAGGATTACACTTGGGAATACGTCTACAGCCCGAAAGCCCAGTCCTTTACCGTCACCTACGTCGATGACACGACCGGTGAGGAATTAACTGACCACGACTTCACCCTGAGTGGGGTCACGGACAGATCCTACGCCAAGACCCTGGCCAGCGACAAGTGGGACTACGCGGCGGCCGGCTACGTGCTGGATACGGACCAGAACGCCACTGACCCGCTGGACAGCCTGAGCGGGACCTTTGGCGCCACGAACGTTAACGTAGTGGTGTGCCTAAAGCACGGGACGACCACCCAAGAAGAAACCGGGACCTCAACTTACACGGTCAATTGCACCGGCGCCGCTAACAACCCAACCAGCCAGCCCCAAACGATTGACTACACCCGGACCAACACGGTCGATACCATGACCGGGCTCGTGACGGCGTATGGCGACTGGAGTGTGACCGGCGACAGGACCAGTTTCACCAGCATCATGACCCCGGTCGTGACTGGCTACGTGGCCGACAAGGCAAGCTCGACGGTTGACAACGCCACGCCAAGCGAGGGAACCGCCGAAAGCGACACGGTCACCTACAGTCCGGTCGGGACCGTCACGATCACCAAGCCGGGTGGGACCGCGACGACCGCTGCATACACTAATGACCAAAGTGACACCACCAAAGTCACTTCCTTTAGTGTACCCGCGGTGGCGGGGTACTCGGCCCAAGTAACGGGTGCCACCCTTCAATCGGACGGCACCTACCTGCCGGACAGCCCGACCCAAGCGTCCACCGTGACCTACACGGCCGACCCGCAAAGCTTCACCGTCACCTACGTCGATGAAACGACTAACACGACCTTAACCGACCACGGTCTCACCCTGACCGGGGTGACTGCCGGCTCCTACGCCGACCAGTTGGCTAGCGACAAGTGGGACTACGCGACGGCCGGCTACAAGCTAGACACGGCCAAGAACGCCACGGACCCGCTAAGTGAATTGAGTGGAACCTTTGGCGCCCAAAACGCGGGCGTGACGGTCTACTTAACCCACCAAACATCGACCACGACGCAAACCCAGACCATCACCCGGACAATTAACTACCTCGATCCCACCACCAAGGAGCTGACTTCGCTCACCCAAACGGCCGAACTCACCCGGACGGTTGAAGAGGACCTGGTGACGGGCGCAAAGACCTACTCGCAGTGGACCACTGACACGTAGCCAAGCTTCACCGTTCCAAGCGTGGCTGGCTACACGGCCAGCCCAACGGTGGTGCCGGCGTTAGTGGTTAAAGACGGCGATGGCGACGTCACCGTGACGATCGCCTACACCAAGCTGTTACCAAACTCGAGCGCGGCTTCGTCTTCTCCGGCGAGTGCATCAAGCGCTAGCGCGACGCCAAACTCGGCTAGCGCGGGCTCTAGCGCTGCCAGTGCAGCCACGAACTCCGCCAGTGCCGTTTCGGCGGCTCCGGCGGCGGTAACAAACACGGCGCCAACGTCGGCCGCTAAGGCAACATCGGCGGTAAGCGAGCAGAAGTTGCCACAGACGGGCGACGACGAGCAAGCCGCATTGAGCCTCACCGGGGTTTCCCTGTTGAGCCTCTTGACTCTACTCGGGGTTGGGCGCAAGAAGAAGCGTCATTCCAAGAACTAAGCTGAAAGGCAGATACAACTAGCAAACGGACGTTAGGAGACTAGCGCCCGTTTTTTTTGCGATCACCAGAAGGGCGCTGCCGTTTTGATCGCGGTATAATGGAGAGATTAAAGACAAAGGGGACGCGATACGATGCGCTTTATTTCATGGAACATTGATTCAATCAACGCTGCTTTAACCGGCACCTCGGCCCGGGCCGAAGAGACCCGCGCCGTTTTGGAAAAGATCAAGGCGGCCGCTCCGGACGTGATCGCCATTCAAGAAACCAAGCTCTCCAAGAGTGGACCGACTAAAAAGCACCAGGGAGTTTTGGCGGAGCTGTTTGCCGGTTACACGGTCGTTTGGCGCTCCTCGGTCGAGCCGGCGCGCAAGGGGTACGCTGGGACAATGTACCTATATAAGGAAAGTTTGACCCCCAAGGTGACCTACCCAACGATTGGGGCCCCGGAGCCAATGGACGAAGAGGGGCGGATTATCACCCTGGAATTTGAAAACTTCTATTTGACCGAGGTTTACACCCCAAACTCCGGGACCGGACTCAAGCGATTGGCCGAACGGCAAGAATGGGATGACCGCTACCGGGAGTATTTAACCGAACTAGATCGACAAAAGCCGGTGATCGCCAGTGGCGATTTCAACGTGGCCCACGAGGAAATCGATTTGGCGCACCCGGCTAATAACCACCATTCGGCCGGCTTTACCGATGAGGAACGAGAGAAGTTCACGGCCCTGCTGGCGGCCGGGTTTACCGACTCCTTTAGGTCCCTACACCCGGACGAAACCGGGGCTTACTCCTGGTGGGCGCAACGGGCGGTCACCAGTAAGGTGAATAACTCCGGGTGGCGGATTGACTACTGGCTAGTTAGCGACCGTTTGGCCGACCAAGTTGTTTCGTCAACGATGATCGATTCCGGTGAACGACGCGACCACGCCCCCATTCAATTAGATATCAACATTCCGGCTGCCGATTAGGCATTAGGGCTCGCATCGTTGGTGGTGCGGGCTTTTTTAGTGGTTGTTTAACGGTGGGGCGCCCTGTCTTTAAGGACCTGCTAAAAAATTTAAAAAAGTTTTTTTGCCGAACAATTAGGTGGCGGGGTTCGGGTTTGGTCATCTCGTTGGTCAATGATAGCGGTTAATGTTCGCATAAGTGATGAAGAGGAACGCGTGGAGGGAGCAAAAACCGATCTTTAATTGGCGGAGGAGAGATAGCGGGTCGAAATGGACGCTTGACGGGTGGGGTTGAAGTGAGTATAGTAACAACTGTTGTCAGCGAGGCATTGCTTCTTCGCTAGCAACGCAAGTTAAAAAAGTTGTTGACATTCAAATCAAATGTTGATATACTTAAAAAGTTGTCGCGTTAAGGCGTTGGCAACGGTAGACCTTTGAAAACTGAATAATGTTTCGACGAATCAAATGTGTAGGGTCCTTGATCTTAATGATCGAGGCAAAAA
>PPYF01305447.1_pt1 | contig 14230 bp, 14 predicted proteins | sample 1559871 | NCBI WGS metagenome assembly PPYF01 (sample SAMN08240021, study PRJNA423297) | Human gut metagenome, whole genome shotgun sequencing project. | reverse complement strand
ATCATTCTCAAACTGTCTTTTCGATCATTAAAAGTTTCTGTGGGCTTGAGCACCATACATTTCTACATCATTCTCAAACAACAGAAATAAGCGGGGGGATCTGCTAGCAGCTTGAGCACCATACATTTCTACATCATTCTCAAACAGCGACATTCAGAGTATACGGAAAAGATGGGCTTGAGCACCATACATTTCTACATCATTCTCAAACGATACTCTCGCTTATACAGGCGGCACAACGGCTTGAGCACCATACATTTCTACATCATTCTCAAACTTTAGAACGATCAGTAAACATTTCTGGAGTGCTTGAGCACCATACATTTCTACATCATTCTCAAACGTTGCTCTACCACTCCGGATGTTGTGCCGTGCTTGAGCACCATACATTTCTACATCATTCTCAAACATGTGAGGTAGATGCTGTTTTTTCGTGGTAGCTTGAGCACCATACATTTCTACATCATTCTCAAACGAAATACAGCAGAATCGGCAGACAGGATCTGCTTGAGCACCATACATTTCTACATCATTCTCAAACACCCTCATGCACCTTGATATTGACAGAAGAGCTTGAGCACCATACATTTCTACATCATTCTCAAACAGACGTGCGAACGATAAAAGAGAACGCCTTGCTTGAGCACCATACATTTCTACATCATTCTCAAACCATTCGTTCCACTAGATTCTTTCTAACAAGGCTTGAGCACCATACATTTCTACATCATTCTCAAACAACACCTAAAGAAACAGTGAAAAAAGAAAAGCTTGAGCACCATACATTTCTACATCATTCTCAAACATTGATTACGTTAGTTGCATCTAACAGCTTGCTTGAGCACCATACATTTCTACATCATTCTCAAACAGTTTAATAAGTATCACACGTAGAGCAGATGCTTGAGCACCATACATTTCTACATCATTCTCAAACGTTGTCTGCGGTGCATTCTTTGTTTCTTCCGCTTGAGCACCATACATTTCTACATCATTCTCAAACTGCCAATGATATAGTCCGCACAATGAAATTGCTTGAGCACCATACATTTCTACATCATTCTCAAACTTCTGCCATGCTCAGCGAAGTGGATCCACTGCTTGAGCACCATACATTTCTACATCATTCTCAAACTATAGTGATTATTGGGGGATATTTGTTTTTGCTTGAGCACCATACATTTCTACATCATTCTCAAACGCTAAACAAAATAGAGATTATGTTTTTAAGGCTTGAGCACCATACATTTCTACATCATTCTCAAACAGCACGAAGGACGCATACAAGCGAATCATGGCTTGAGCACCATACATTTCTACATCATTCTCAAACACCTCCTTCGGCCTTTCTTGTGCTTTAACAGCTTGAGCACCATACATTTCTACATCATTCTCAAACGCGCGGGCGTCAGCATGTCTCCTGCCTGCTGCTTGAGCACCATACATTTCTACATCATTCTCAAACTTCCGTATGCCTGGCTTCCTTGCTTGTTGAGCTTGAGCACCATACATTTCTACATCATTCTCAAACTAATACGTCCAGCGTTTGCGAACTTTCCGCGCTTGAGCACCATACATTTCTACATCATTCTCAAACATGCTTTTCAACATAATTCTTGACTCTTTCGCTTGAGCACCATACATTTCTACATCATTCTCAAACCTCAAATTAGAAAATGAAATGCCATCACTAACATAAAATGTATCTCTGCTGTGCTCAAACACACTTATTTAAATAATAGTATAACGAGATCTTTCTCTTTTTTCAATAGATTTCACAGTTATCCTTATCAATAATATACCACTTCTCACCATCTATTCTACTGTCAATATAATGCTCCATTAATAAAACATTCCATTCTCGACAGCACACTTCCGAATACAATAATTTCATTTCTTCAGCAGAAAAGTATTGTCTTAAATTCCAGAATATTAATAATTTGGGCTTTATCAATTCCTGGAGCAATATACAATATTGCAATAACCGCTCCAAGTCCGTTTCATATTCAGTAACTAATTGAATACCCATAGCTTTCGCCAAACTCGAATAATCAAGTTCCTCATTGATACTGAACTCAAACGAATACTCCACCTCTAGATTACCAAAGAATGTTTGGATATGTGTGTTTAGCTCCTGCCCCTCTCTCCAATGCATTTCGTTCACTGCTTTTTCTGCAAAAGATTTCAAAAAGGCAGTAACCAGCTTTCTTTGATTAACATCTAGCTGCAATGGATTAAATATCATTTCCATGACTTTGCTGATTTTTAATTCTTTATCACCTTCCGACAATACCCAGTTACCGCTATCACCACTTTGCTGAGATATTAATTCCTTTTGAATCTCCCGCCATCTTACCGGCGATTCTACAACACACACTGGTATCAGAGAATCAGCCTTTCCAAATTCTATATCGAAATGAACATCCGGATGTGTTAATTTCAAACATCCCCCTCCCCTCTTTTACCGTGATTACAGTATAATTAACCGTTCATCACTCTGAATCACTTCACTTGTAACTTCCCCGACCAAAAGTTCCATTCGACCATACTGTTTTTCGGTAATCGTCAACATTTGCACCAACCCTTCAGGAGGTTTGTTTTTGCGAACATTATCTTCAATCCTTTGGGCTATACTAGTATTTAATGCTAATTTGCTATAGATTGACTCCTGTTGCATGACAAACCCACTCTTCAGCAAATATTTCCGAAATCTCGTGTATTCTCGTCGCTGCGCACTTGATAGTACAGGAAGGTCGAACATTACTATCACTCTCATGTACCTATAACTCATAAGAATAAAAGGAAAGCTGCGCAATGTCCGACTCATTCAAAGCATCGAATACGCTCTTAACGTATTGCTTGATCGCATTTAGGATGACAAAATGTTTGCCTTCCATTATTATTTCTTCATTTAGCAAAGCAACTAATTTCATTTTTTGTTCATGCTCAAATTCTATTGGTTTCATTTCACATACCTTTCGATCGACAAGCACACGATACGGCTCCATTAAATCTGAACCCAAATTAAATTGGTTAAACATATTATCATGGAATAACCCCAGCTGCGTAATGTATCCATTCATTACAATTTCACGATTAATTGCAGAAAGCATCAGTGAATATCCATAATTCAATGCTGCGTTAATCGGGCAATCTTGACTCCGTGAGAAATCCATGCCAAACAATGCGTTAAAATATACTTTTGCAGCATGACCTTCACGATTAGTGGCATCATTCCATTGTATCTGTTGAACATAGTCTCTCAGCAGCGCAGCTTCCGTATTCTTCCCCCTTTCCAGCAGGAATTCTGCCTGCTTATTTATTTTTTCACGAACAATTTCCGTCCACACAGCTTCCTTTACCGACTGTGGCCATGTAATTTGTGTACGGATTTTATTGCTTGTGTCATGTGAACCATAATACGAAATCAACTCCGAGGATGGATTTCGCTTATGGTCACAAAATATCACTTTCACTTTCTGTCTCGTTAATTCCGCCAACAATCCAACTGTCAGCGATACAGAAGTAGATTCCACAAGCAGAAGTGCTATTTCTGAAATATGTATCTTCTGCGTTTTCATCTCACTTCGTACCACTAAATATTGCAATTGCAAGTCCAATTTTGCCGTGTTGTGCACGACAACAATCCGCCAACTCATATCGTTTTTAGATCAATCACTTGTTCGTAGAAACCGGTGATTGATTGGTTAATCAATAAAACACTTTGTTGTTTTGTGATATCACTCAATATTTTAAGTGAACCAGCACTTTTCCCACCTCCAATGTTAGTAAGATTCGCCAACTGCGGACTACACTGAAATAAATGTAAAATTTCCATAAGCAGCAAACATTTTTGCTCATCATCTAATGCCAAAAATTCTTCTTTTACTTCCTTCAAATCTTTAGCTTGCTTTGATAACTTTACTGCATATACTGTTTGTTCCAATTTGAATACGAAAATATCATATAATTTCTCAAATAGATCCATTGTTAATTCATATTTTTCTGACAAAACAGCATCTTTATTCTCTCTATGATCCAAGCAATATTTTCCAATTTTTTTTATTAATTGCTGATCATCTTCAGATAACACCAACTGAGTTGCCCCGATTAATAGCAATCTATTTTCAGTCCTTCCCACTAAATGCATTTTAAATCCATCAACATCGATCAATGCATTTTTCCGAATCTTGGATAATCGCACGTCTGGATTCACAAGACCGAGTTCCTCCTCGCAATATCGTCTGCGAAGCTCCACAGATTCCTCCAAGCTTTTCGCCAAATATACCGGCACGAACTCAATCGTTCTCTTTCTCTCTCCCTTCTTACCATCGGATTCCACCAGCATAAAATAAGCACCACTTGCCTTATTATACGCTCCATATTTATCGCGCGAGCGGAGTCTCTCATCGGCACCTCCCTTGATCGGTATCTGTCCTTTCCCTTTCTTCAAAATATTTTGATCAAAAAGCCCTCCTTTCACTTCGTATGCTCTTCTTGTGAATAAAACATTATTCTTTCGCATCCATTTCTTTACAGTGCATATTGTCCCGTTATCTCCAGGAATCCATGCAGTTTCATTTCCACGTTTTACCGTTTCATTCTCAAACATTTTCTTTAAGTTGTATGTACGTCCCGGATTGTTGCGCACAAACCAAGCCGCATCCTTTGTAAATTTTACATAGTATGTGTTGCCGACAACAATATTCAAATAGGCATCTTTGGCATGATGGAAATCATTCACCTCACGCACTTTGATCATGTCAAATTTATGCCGGAATTCACTAACTGCACGAGCTTTTGCATAAACGATTTCGGCATCAGGATATGCCTCTTCCAATAAATGCGCAACTGCTTTGGTACTCTGACGTGTCTCCACTAATTGTCTGGCAATAAAACCAGCCAACTCATCTTCACCAAATGGCTCTGTTCTTGTCAATCTCTTATATTTTTCTTTAGAGATCAGTCCCTTTTTCAACAGCGTGCTCCATAATGCTTTTCCTGCTTTTCGGTATTCCTCAGAGACCGGGAATGTATCTGTCTTTTTGCTATTTAAATCTCTTTTGACCAATACGCGGTTGTCTATACTATCGTCCATAACCTTCGATTGTGGATATATATGATCAATATCATATCGGTTTGTGAATAACTCATCCAAATCAATGGCATCTCCGGAATACATACATCTTCCCATCTGCGAATAATATAAGAAAAGTTTGTCACTGCGCAATGCATTGTCAGACTCCTTATTTGCCAGACGGTCGTATAATTCCGGTGCTTCCTTTTTGCAGGCTTTGTAAAGATCCAACAACTGGTTTCTTCTAGAAACTTTTCTCACGCCTTTTTCACCGGGCTCTCTTGCAACCTCGACAAAAATACGTTTTGGTGCACCACCCATTATATTTGTAATTTCCCTTACAATTTTTATAGTTTGCCAAATTGGGCGCTTTACTGCAGGAGACACATAAAGCTCTTCAATGTCTTGATATTCTATCTCTCCTTTTTTCATCTGTCTGGCATTCCATTGCTCAATCTGCTTTGTATAATCGTATTTTCCACTTAAAAGTTTCATTAAGTTCTCATTCGTTTCCCAAAGCGCAGTGATGATATTCATTACTTCACCAGTCTCTTTATTGACTGATTCAATATTTTCCAAAAAGGTGCGCGACAATCTGCCCCACCCTGCATATTTTTTGTTGGCAAGCTGAGCAATCTGTTTGTCAGACAACATCGGATATTTTCTATGAATACGCTGTTTCAACATCTTTTGAGAATCTGCAAATAGCGTAATATCTCTGACGATATCCTCCTGTTCACTTTCCGAAAGGACCCCCGTTCCAACGATCTGCTTAAAATCATGATACGCTTTCAACGAACTCTTAAAATTCTGATCAAATCCGGATAGTTCTTGTTCTTTAGAAATTACGCCGTTGATTCTAAGGTAATCCTTGACCTTTTTCCCTGTTACACGTTGGTATTTCTTGAAAACATTATTATAAATATCCTGCTTAAGTTCCGGAGCTATCAGTTCCCCATCAATGCGCAGATTATTTAGCTCGTTCAATACATTGAATTTCGCATACAACAATGATTCCTTCGGCAAAACATCCTCTCCGATCAGATACGTGCATTTATTCGTCATGCGTTCAATAAATTTCGTTGCACTTTCTTCCTCGTCAATCATTTCTGAAAAATTCCATGGATAAATTTTACCTTCCTTTTTACGTACAGACCAGCTATGACCACCTTTATCTTGATGCGCCGTGTTCAAAGGTCCTACGTAGTACGGAATGCGAAAGCGGAATATCTTTTGTATTTTTTCCACTGGCGTATAACCATCTTGATCTTTCTCCAACAAAAACGGATAGAATTTCTGTGCGTTGTCCAATATTGCATTCAATTCATTCTCATGCAATTGATAAGGAATAACTCCATTATCGCGAATCATTTGTTTTGGAAATAATGTTCCAAGATCCATCTCTGCTTTTAACTCATCGATTATCTCTTGCCCCTTTTCATCCACAGACAGACGATCCAACTGCTTTTTTAAGAATTTATAAAAATCTTCCTGTGAACATTTTTTCTCAATCGGCTGTTTTTTTCCATTTTTCTTTGCCATGCCAATATAAGCACTATAATTTGCCTCATTTTTCTCAGACACACCAAAAACAGCCTCGTAAACTTCTTTATCCATCCGAAGAAGCTGCTTCACTTTCCGCAGATCATCACGGTGTTTCTCATAGGTTTTAACTTTTGCTTCCGACAAAAAGCGCGCATCCCCCAGTATATCATGCAATACCGTCCAATCATACACACCCTTTGCTGCTGCTATAAGCAAAAATCGATCCGCCAATACAGACTCTATTTCTACCTCTTTTTCTTCATAACCATTATCAGAAAAGCATATTTTCGAGATTTCTTCTTTATCCAACTCCGGATCAGCAAAAATATCACTTAGCTTTACGGTGCAACCCGTAATTAAAGCTGCTATCGCTTTCTCCTGTTTTTGCTTCTGCTTATCTGTTCCTACTATGAGCTTGCTGACCTGCGTCTTTTTATCTGATTTTGTGCATTGAGCATCACTCATAATGTGTTCCAATTGAGTCAACACCTCTTCTTGCGTCAAAGATTTCAGATCAATCTCTTGTTCTTCAGCCTGCTGCACTAATGCCTCAATCGCTGTTGAAAATTCTTTTACTTCTGATAATTTCTTGCCCTCAAACAGAAAATGTCCTCTATGCTTAATAATGTGATGCAATGCCAAATAAAGCAATCGAATATCCGGCTTATCTGTTGTATTCGTTGCCAACGCATAGCGTAAGTGAAAAATTGTCGGATATTTCTTATAATAGTCTTTATCTGTAAATCCATCATCTGCAAACAGTGCATACGGCAGCTCCGGCATGTTTCCATTGATGTCTTTCTTATCCTCATGCCAATACTTGCTCTCTTTCATGCGCTGATAGAATCCCATGTCTTTCTTGCTAATCTCTTCCGCAAAGATTTCCTGCAATAAATGTAATCGATTTTTACGGCGCTCTGTTCTTCTTCGAGATGTTCGAAAGATTCTTCTTTCTTCGGCTGTCTTAGCAGACTCAAACAGGCGAATTCCCCATAATGCCTTACCATGACGTTTGATAATATTGTACGTCGGATCCGTCACTGCCCATCCTACAGAACCGGTTCCCATATCCAATCCAATATAGTACTCTTCAAATTTTTTCATAAAATCCTCCTTTTTCTCTTGACATGTCGTAGTTTATGCTTTATTATTGATGTCAGTTAAGTACCATACGTATTAACTACATCATAAGTTCAAATAAAAATTTATTCAAATCGCTTTCGGGCATCACAGTGTGTGATTTAATTGAACTTTAGGAACTCGCCTCGGCGAGTTTTTTTGTTGCTTGTTCATACCAGATCATCTCCTCCCCATCACTTCAATCTAAGAATCAGCACTTGTTATCCTTCATAGCCAATTCCATTTCCAGATCATCCGCAAAATATTGTCTCCTCATTCTTTGAATTTCCTTTTGTAGTTCACTGACAACTTCCTGCGGTGCAGTAATCTTAACCCCTTCTCCTAATCCTAACACCCATCCAAAAAAATTATTACTGACAACCACTTCAACTTTTGCTTGAAAGTGATCCTCATCCACCGGGCGAATTTTAACGTCTCTTCCAAATCTATCTACGATCACACCTATAAACCCATTTTGACAAAGCAGCGTGACCGATTCCTCTTTTCCCGAAAACATTCCAAAATGCTTCTCTGCGTAGTTTGCTATATTTCCCTGTGGAAATAACTTTTGACCTTTTCTTTTGCATTTCATCGGTTGAATACGTAACATCTTGTCGACTCGAAAATGCTTGACAAACTCAGCCTTTGCGTCATATCCTACCATATAATAATTCTCATTATCCCAAATCAGCCCCCACGGAGATATTATGTATCTCTCTCCTTCGTGTCTTGGCTCCATCTCCTTTTTCAAATTCCACTGAAAATATTGAAATGAAATCATTACGTCTGCTGTAATTGCATTATGTATTTCATCTACATTATAGTAGATACTTTCGTTCATGGTTTTTATCCGACCGTGAACATATACCTGTTGATTTAACTGTTTCGCTTCGTATTGACTAACGTAGCGTTCCAGTTTCTCTATAAGCTGGCTGGATTTCTTCTCTGTGATGAATTTAGAAGACTGTACCGCGTCTACCAAAAGTTTCAATTCCGCCAATTCCAAATTTCGATTTCCTACACAATAATATACATATCGTCCTATGTGCTTTTTTTCAATATCAATTCCAAACAATTGCAGAGCTTCTAAATCAGAATATATACTCTTTCTCTCTGCCGCAATGTCATACTTGGCCAACTCATTGATAATCTGCTCTACCTGTAAACCATGTTCATCATCCGTCAGTCGAAGCATAATCTTTGCTAAATACAACAATTTTAGCCTTTGATTCGGTCGTTTTGCCATTTACCCTCCCATCTCTTATACGCATACCTATCGTAGATTTCTTGGTGCAAAATTTAACATTACTTGTCTTAGTGTGGATTCTCTACACATTCTTTTATGACATGCCACTATTATAGCACATTTATTGTCCCATAAAACGTACTAAATCGTATTTTTCAATAATTTAAGTTCTTTTTTGGATCGGTGATTTTTGATTTTGTATCCACAATTCGGACATTTTCTTACGGTATCCGAAATTTCCCGGTTGCATTCCGGGCAACTAATTAGTGCCATTTGCTTGTCATCCTTTCTCTTTTATCGTAATAGATAACATAACATTTTCTATTTTACGAAATCCTCTCATATGCAGTGCACCACCCCGCCCACCTTTTGACTTTCTCCCCCAAACTTTGTATAGTATATATGTTGTGCCATCGGGCACACGTTACATTTTACGACTGCAAGGCATCAGCTTTTGATATACGCCCGGTTTCTTTAGAACAGGGGGATGGTCGCTGGTTTTTTGCAGCAAAGCAAACATTGGAGGGTACCTATGAAATCTTTTGGTAGTGAGGGGATTTTATTCCCTGTATATTTTATTATGCTGGCTTTGGCCGTATATCTGAACGTGTTTACGGGTTCGGGTCTTGATATCGCCAACATTATCATTAATATTGGAATGTTTTTAATTGTCGGCGGGATTATTTTGTATTCTACGACACATTGTTTCATGCCTGCTAATCGGATGATGGCTAGCCTGCATCTTGCGGCACGCAACTTTCAGACTGACTTCAAACGCAAAGGCGATTATTTGTGGGATGATTATAAAGATAATCCAAAGCTCTTTGGTAACAAATTGGCAGATACACGTTTTCGTGAATATTGCGAGGAGCGCAGAAGATTAACGATGTTAGAGCGAAGTGCCCAATGCGATATTGATGATTATCTGAATGAATATTACATTGACAGCGTAATGAAATGTGGATTGATCAGCATTGTTCCCGGCGTAATGACCGGTCTTGGTATTTTGGGTACTTTTATCGGTCTGTCGTTTGGTCTTCAGAATTTTAATACCGGCAGTGCGTCCGCAATTACGGACAGCATTCCGCAGTTGATGAATGGTATCAAGATCGCGTTCCACACATCTATTTATGGTATGGTATTTTCTTTGGTATTTAACTTTGTTTACAAAAAAAACTTAGAAGATGCTTATAATGCCATGGACGATTTTTTGGACAGTTACCATAAATATGTCGCACCCCGTGCACAAAATAATGCGGCAAATATTTTCTTGGATTATCAGGCTTTGCAAATGATGCAGACAGAGAAGATGATGGAAAAATTTAGTGATGAAGTAGCTGATAAGATTGCTCGGGCACTCAGACAGTAACACCACTCGGTTCCGCGTACAGAAAAGAGGTTTATTATGCGCAGAAAAAAGAAAAGACATTTGGAGGAAACCAGTTATTGGCTTTCCTATTCCGATATGATGGCTGCTCTTTTGTTGATCTTTGTGTTGATCATTTCATTTACAATGCTGCAATCGCAAAGACGTTATGAGCAAAAACAAGAGGAATTAAAGCAGCAGCAGGCTTTGGTTCAAAGCCAACAGGAACAACTGCAGGAGCAGCAGGAGCAATTAGACAAATTGATCGGCATTCGAACGGAACTGATCGAGGCTCTCAAGAAAGAGTTTGACGGTACGGATCTCAGTGTGAAAGTCGATGAAAAGACCGGATCCATCGCACTTGACTCAAGCATTTTGTTTGATTCCGGACAATTTGCGTTGAAAGCGTCGGGCGAAGAATTGCTGCAAAAGTTTTTACCAAAGTATATTGGCGTATTAACAGACAAGCAATTTAATGATTATATCTCAGAGATTATTATTGAGGGACATACAGATACACAGGGAGACTATTTATATAATCTGGAGCTGTCCCAAAAAAGGGCCTTGTCTGTCGCAACTTTCTGCTTGGATGAAAACAAGAAAGTGCTGTCGACTGCCAAGATCACGAAACTACGCAAAATTGTGACGGCAAACGGCAAGTCCTTTAGCAATCCTATATTGGATAAGGATGGCAAAGAAGATCAAAATGCATCTCGTCGCGTGGAATTTCTTTTCCGCCTGAAAGATGATGAAATGATAAATGATATCAGTGACATATTGAATAATTGATATTAGTGACATTTTGAGCAAAAGATATCAGTGACGTTTTGAATAATTGATATCAGCGACATTTTGAACAAAAGATATCAGTGACATTTTGAACAAAAGATATCAGCGACATATTGAATAATTGATATCAGTGACAGGAGGAAAACATGGAAATTCATCCGATTGCCCGGATACACTCTGATTTTCCGGGAAAGTTTGGCATTCCACGACAGAGCGGTCTGGTTCCGGAGTTACGCAGCCGTATCATATTTGAACCGGAATACCGCAATCGCGATGCGGTCCGCGGCTTGGAAGATTTTTCTCATTTATGGCTGATCTGGGAATTTTCAGAAACAATACGTGGGGAATGGTCACCTACCGTTCGTCCGCCCAAACTTGGCGGCAATAAGCGCATGGGAGTATTTGCAACGAGATCTCCATTTCGACCAAATTCACTGGCGCTTTCTTGTGTAGAATTACAGGACATTATTTTTTCAAAAGAAGATGGACCAATCCTGGAAATAACGGGTGCCGATCTCATGGACCGCACCCCGATCTATGATATAAAACCATATCTTCCGTATGCCGACTGTAAACCGCTGGCTACGGGTGGTTTTACAGACAGCGTAGAAGCTCATTTGCTGCGCGTAATACTTCCGGACAATGCGGACCAAATATTGCCTGCCGAAAAGCTTCTTTCTCTGGAAAAAGTGCTGGCACAAGATCCTCGCCCTTCTTACCAAAACGATCCGGAACGCATCTATGCGTTTGAGTTCGCCGGCGTTACTGTCCGCTTTTTCGTACAGGATGACATTCTCACCGTAGTATCTATGAGTTAGCTGCCTATATACGCCAACTTCCCATACCTCAAATCCTCCACAACCACATATTGCTTATTATGTCAGAATACTTGCGCATGATTTCTGCGCATAATGGAGTTTCGAAGAAACTCCTAAAATGAGCACAGTGTGCTCATTATGTCAGCAATAAATATGTATTTTGCAGCCGACAAACTAACTTTTCTGCTGGCAGCGAACTAAGATAATTGCTGCAGAACGCAACGTTTTTGTGTGATTTCTTATTTTGTTAGGTCTCTGATGAATACATGCCCGAAGGATTGTCTGAGTTGTCCCGGTTTAGCAAGGTATCATCCATTTTTGGACGGGACGCTTTCGCTACACTGCGCTACGTCACGTTACTTAATGTCTCTGAAATACGAGACATAAGTAACAACGAGCGCAAAGTCCCTTTCAAAAATGATGATTACCTTGCTTCCGGGACTGCGAGTTTCCGAAGGGCATGTAAATCAATCATCAGAGACAACAAAATCTAGAAATCACGAAAAACGAAAATGCGGCAAGGCAATTACTATAGTTCACTGCCGGCAGAAATCACTATGTTGTGACTGCAAAATACTTAGTATTCTTTGACATAATAAGCAATATGTGGTTGTGCAATAACTTCCGGCATGGGAAGTTGGCGTTATTTATTTGCCCAAAGATAACAGTATGCTTGCGTTCTCGCCGCAAATCGTTCTGTCTTTAACAGATTCCGTACTTCTTCTTTGGTGTACCATCCTGCTTCAATTTCTTCCACATTAGATGTGCTTTGGCGGAATTCACCACGTGCTTTTCCGATGACACATACATTCATCTCATTGCTGAACCCAACCGCACTATAGCTGAGTCCTAACTCATCATTGATCTCATATAGTTCTAACCCCGTTTCTTCCCACAACTCGCGCTTCGCACTCTGCTCCGGCACCTCACCGGGATCGATCAATCCCGCCGGGAAATTATAAACCCACGTACCTGCCGCCATACGGAATTCTTTGTTCAAAACGATTTTCTCTCCACTCTCATCAGTGACCATCAGTACAACTGCATCCGGCTTATTGCCACGAAGCTCTTCTCTTGTTTGAACATTACGGTTGCGGCTGATCATTTCATATATCTTTGTCGTATCATCTACCGTCTTATAAGTAATATCATAACGGGTAATAAATTTACCCTCTTCCTTTTTATCAATCTTCTCTAACTTCATTCTCTAAGTTCCTCCTGTTTTCATTTATATTCTCAAGCTTCTCATACCGGAAGTTTGCGTTATATTGGCGTTAGCGGAGTACAAATAGATACACTCCACAAATGCCGCCCCCAAAAAGCATAGATAACAAAAATGCAACAATAGACTGTTTGCGTTTATACAGCGAATACAATATTGGACAAAAGGCAAGAACATACAAAGCACATCCTATGAAACCATATATCCGCATAGCTTCGCCTTCCGCAACGTAATCAATAGACCCGGGTTCTTCCATAAGATTACCTGCTGTTAAGATACTGTATCCCAGCCAGATAAAACTAATGCATCCCCAAATTATCCCTAGCATTATAATTATGCTTCTTTTTGCAAAAATATATATCTTTTTCATACGTTACATATACCCGCATCCGTTTTTCGTCGGATGTTCCTTCCCCGAAATATAATGTGCACGAAACGCCATATTGCATTCTCGCAATTCCATTTCCCCTTCAATATACGGTTCGTACATTTTTAGGATTCCTGCCGAACATCCATCACAGCCACCTGCATCACCGCCCACAGATTCTTCAATGATCGCCATTCTTTCTTCCTTTGTGGTATCTTTTATCAGTAAACTTCTCATCGTCATACCTCCTGTCATTCCAGTAAATAGCGCATGATTTCTGCGCATAATAGTCACACCTATTGTAGCACTCTTTCGCCCTATAGTAAAAAGGAAAGTTGAGTAATTTTCAAAATGCTAGTATACTATACTATCGGGATGCAAAGCAGACACCTATCCCCCATACCAATAAACAACCCAAACTTCACACATCCAAAGGGAATGCATCGTCACATATTGCTTATTACGTCTGTAATATACATACTATTTTGCAGCCGATAAACTAACTTATTCTGCCATCAAAGAACTAAGATAATTGCCGCAGAACGCAAAGTTTTTACGTGATTTCTTATTTTGTTAGGCCTCTGATGTATACATGCCTGAAAGAGTGTCTGAGATGTCCCGGTTTAGCAAGGTATCATCCATTTTTGGACGGGACGCTTTCGCTACGATGCGCTACGTCAC